>OGCM01001383.1_pt1 | contig 29726 bp, 28 predicted proteins | sample 1570151 | NCBI WGS metagenome assembly OGCM01 (sample SAMEA4370582, study PRJEB24528) | human gut metagenome
CCTTCTCCTTCGGCAAGCCCATCGTCACCGCTACCCAGATGCTGGACAGCATGATGGTGAACCCCCGCCCCACCCGCGCCGAGATCTCGGACGTGGCAAACGCCATCTACGACGGCACCTCTGCCATCATGCTGTCCGGTGAGACCGCTGCCGGTGCCTACCCCGTGGAGGCCCTTAAGACCATGTCCGCCATCGCCGAGCGTACCGAGACCGAGAACCATGCCCGCGTGGAGTACCTGACCGAGGCCACCAACGGCAAGATCAGCGTGAGCGATGCGACCGCACACGCCGCCTGCCTGACCGCCAAGGACGTGAACGCCGCTGCCATCGTCACCGTGTCCGAGTCCGGCACCACTGCCCGCCTGCTGAGCAAGTACCGCCCGCAGCAGCCCATCATCGCCTGCGTCATGAAGGAGCAGGTGCAGCGTCAGCTGTCCCTGAGCTGGGGCATCACCTCCCTGATGATGCCTCTGGCGCACAGCACCGACGAGCTGATCGAAATGTCCACCGCTCTGGCCAAGGAAAACGGCTTCCTGCACAACGGTGAGCTGGCCGTGGTGACCGCCGGCGTGCCCGTGGGCATTTCCGGCACCACCAACATGATCAAGATCCACATGGTGGGCAACTGCCTGGCCACCGGTGTGGGCGTCGGCCCGGAGAACGCCGAGGTGTCCAACGCCACCGGCAAGGCCTGCGTGTGCCGCACCCTGGACGAGGTGCGTGCCAAGTTCAAGCCCGGCATGGTGCTGGTGGTGCCTTCCACCAGCAACGAGATGCTGAACTATGTGCGCGACGCCGCCGCTCTGGTGGTGGAGGAGCCCGGCCTGAACAGCCATGCCGCCATTGTCGGCAAGGCTCTGCTCAAGCCCACCGTCGTGGGTGCCGTGGGTGCCACCTCTCACATCCGTGACGGCCTGATGATCGCTGTGGACTGCGCACACGGCAGCGTGCAGCGCCTGCAGGCCTGAGAAAGAGGGCGACACAATGGAACGCATTGCGAGCTTCTGTGTTGACCATACCAAGCTGGACCGGGGCATGTACCTGAGCCGTCAGGACGGCGACGTGCTCACTTGGGACATCCGCATGAAGAAGCCCAACCAGGGCGATTACTTGTCCACGGCCGCTGCCCACACGCTGGAGCACCTGTTTGCCACCTACGCACGCAATAGTGCCTTTCAGGATGGTGTGATCTATGTGGGCCCCATGGGCTGCCGCACCGGCTTTTACCTGCTGACCCGCGGCCTGACCCCTGCGCAGGCTTTGGAGCTGACCGTGGAGTCCTTCCGCTTTATGGCCGCCTTTGAGGGTGCCGTGCCCGGTGCCAGCGAAGTGGAGTGCGGCAACTACCGCGACATGGATCTGCCTGCCGCCAAGGCCGAGGCTGCTGCCATGCTGCCGGTTCTGGAAGCCCTGACCGCTGACCGTCTGCACTACTGAGCCTCTGTGCCGGAACTCTAGACAAACAACAAAACCCGGAACTTCCTGTCAGACAGGAAGTTCCGGGTTTTTGGTTTTGTTCGGTTCATTCGTCCGGGTCGCCGCGCTCGGGCATGGTGCGCAGCTCCCGCACCAGCATGGCGCGCAGCTGGTACTGATGCTGCTCGGACGCAAGGTCGGCTCCGGCATGCAGCTCCACCTCCGGTGCCCGCCCATCGTCCGTGTACAGCGGCACCGTAACCACGGCCTGGGTGCCCTTTTCCGGGGCACACTCCACGCTCAGCCCCCAGCCCATGCGGCGGCAGCACTCGCGGCAAAGCAGCAGTCCCAGCTGAGCCCCGCCCAGAAAGCTGCGCCGGTTTTCCAGCCAGGCTTCCTGGCTGCCCTCCGGCAGACCGCAGCCATTGTCCCGCACAGTCAGCTGCCACATGGTCTCGCTGCGGCGCAGCAGGATCCTCACCGTGCCGCCCTCGCGGCAGGCACGCAGCGCGTTGGACAGCAGATGCAGACACAGCAGCTCCACATCATCCCGGTCAGCCAGCACACGGCAGGCCGTCCAGCCGCCGTAGTCCAGTTCCAGGGTGACTCCCAGCTGCGCACGCACCATGTCGGCCTGGGCCGCCACCTGCTGCAGCAGCTCGCACAGATCCAGCGGGTAAAGCTTAGGCGGCTGCCCGGCACGCAGAAATTCCAGCGCAGACAGCAGTTCGTTGATGGTCCGTTCCAGCTTGGCCGTGGCCGCGCTGATGTCGCTGACTGCCTGCAGGGACTGGGCGTCTGCCCCCACGCGGGCCAGATGCTGCTCCAGATACTCGCAGTTGCGCCCGATCAGCCCCAGCGAATGGAAGCAGGCATCCTCCACCGCCTGCTGCGGGATGGCCTGCGCCGTCAGCTCCTGCGCTGTATTCTGCTGTGCCTGCTCCATTGCTACCGCCTCCAAGACTGTGTGCGTTATTCCCTGCTCTTCTGCTGGATGAGATACCGTTTGATTGCATAGATCAGCTTGCCCGTAGTGGGCTTTTCCGCTTCAAAGCCGCTTTCAGCCTTGAACTGCGTCCAGCCCTCGGCCGGTTTTGCTTCCAGCTGGTCGATCATGCGCCGGATGCCGCTGTCCACGGCCGAGACCGAAACACCATACTGCTCACTGACCGTCTGCAGGATCTCCTTGCGGATGGCCAGCTTCTGCGAGGTGCCGTAGACCACGCCCACCGCACTGGTCAGATAGCTGCAATTGATGTCCGGGATGCGGATGCCCCAGCTGTGGTACAGCTGCTGGCACTGCTGCTCGGTGCGCTGCCACTGCTGGCCCGGCATCCGGTACAGCTCCCGCAGCAGGTTCTTGAGCTCCATGCGCTCCACGCAGCAACAGCTGCCGGAGTCCTCCATGCGCAGTGCCGAGCTGTTCTTGCGCCGGCCCTCGTCGAACAGCATCAGCAGCGGCTTGTGCTCCAGCTTGCGCAGTTCCATCATGAACTCGATGCTGCTCATATCCTCCATCTGGCTGCACAGCACCACGATGTCAAAATTGTGGCCCTGCTGCAGCTCCTGCAGCAGTTTGTGTCCGTTCAGAAAGCAGGTACAGGCCAGCACTGGGTTCTGTTCTTCCAGATAGTTTTTCTGTACCCGAAGCTCCTTGCGGTCATAGCTTGCAAGGGCGACCTGCAGCACATCTGCCGTCCGCTCATTGTCCACGCCACGCGCCGCCTTCCTGTTCGGTCTGCTGTGCCGCATCCAGCTCCGCCACCACGTCCTGCCAGATCTCCGGCTGAACGCCATTCTCACACAGATATTGCAAAACACGGTAGCCAAACTCCGGTGCAACGGCCATATACTTGCTGTCCATGCGCTGGCTGCTGCCGGTACGGCAAAGCGTCAGGCGACAGCCGGTTTCGCCGTCCGGGTCAAGGGAGTAAACCAGCGTATATGCCTGCTGCAACCCGGCGATGGCAGAAAAGTGCCGGACCATGGGTGAAAATGTACGTTCCATAGAAATTCCTCCTTGCTACAAGGCATTGCGACGTTTTTAGTGCATTTCCTTGTTTTTCCTTTTTTATTGTATGGAGCAGGAAGGAACCATTCAACCCTGAAAAAGTGTCTAAAAGTGTCAGGCTGTTTTTCTGTTCAATTTTGCGTCGTGTTGTTTTGCTTTCCGACGTTTTTGCAAATCATGCTGCCTGTGCCGCACCGTATTTTCATCGTTCCGGATGGTTTGCACGGCTTTTTTCAGTACCCTTACAATAACACGAACGCCGCAGGATTGCAACCCCTGCCGCCGGGTTGGGAAAATTTTCCTCTCTGACCCGGCCAGAACAGAGAATTTCTGCTTCCGCTTCCGGAAACACTTTCTTTTCCATACACAGTTTTTTCATATAGATTTGCTAAAATCATCTCGATTCTTCTGTGTAGTCTGCGCGCCTTTTGGCCCGCAGCGGCACAGCTGTCCGTTCCTCACCTCTCCGGCCCCGGCCGGAACCTTTTCCCCAGAAAGGCACACACATGCTACAAATCAAACAGATCTGCAAACAGTACAAGACCGGCGATCTCGTGCAAAATGCGCTGAACAATGTCAGCCTGAACCTGCGTGATAACGAATTCGTCGCCATCCTCGGCCCCAGCGGCTCCGGCAAAACTACCCTGCTGAACATTATCGGCGGTCTGGACCGGTATGACAGCGGCGATTTGATCATCAACGGCATTTCCACCAAAAAGTACACCGACCGCGACTGGGACTCCTACCGCAACCACACCATCGGCTTTGTGTTCCAGAGCTACAACCTTATCCCCCACCAGACCGTGCTAGCCAACGTGGAGCTGGCCCTTACCATCTCCGGCATTTCCGGGGCCGAGCGCCGCCGCCGCGCCACCGAGGCACTGGAGAAAGTGGGTCTGGGCAACCAGCTGCACAAGCACCCCAGCGAGATGTCCGGCGGCCAGATGCAGCGTGTGGCCATTGCCCGTGCACTGGTGAACAACCCCGACATCCTGCTGGCCGACGAGCCCACCGGTGCACTGGACAGTGAAACCAGCATCCAGGTCATGGAGCTGCTCAAGGAGGTGGCCCGGGACCGTCTGGTGGTCATGGTCACCCATAACCCGGAGCTGGCCGAGCGCTACGCCACCCGCATCGTGACCCTGAAGGACGGCGTCATCCGCTCCGACACCATGCCCTACGAGCCGGACACCCAGACCCTTGCGGCCCCCGTGCACAAGAACATGGGCCGCTCGTCCATGTCGGTGCTCACCTCGCTGACCCTCAGCTTCAACAACCTGCGCACCAAAAAAGCACGCACTCTGCTCACTGCCTTTGCCGGTTCCATCGGCATCATCGGCATTGCGCTGATCATCTCCCTGTCCACCGGTGTCAACAACTACATTGACGACATGGAGCGCTCCACCCTGTCGGAGTACCCGCTGCAGATCATGAGCAGCGGCATGGACTTTACTTCCATGCTCTCTTCCCGCGTTCCGTCGGACAGCTCCCAGAGCACCACTCAGGAAGAAGACATGGTTCCGGTGCGCCAGCTGCTCTCGCAGATGGTGTCGGGCATCACCACCAACGACCTCAAGTCCCTCAAGCAGTATCTGGAGACCACCGACACCACCGTTGCCGACAATGCCACCGCCGTGGAGTATGCCTATAATGTGTCTCCCCAGATCTACCGGCAGGACCCCGACGGCAGCATCCGGCAGGTGAACCCGGATTCCTCCCTGTCCTCGCTGGGCATCAGCTCCGAGACCTCTTCCAACAACATCATGTCCTCCATGATGAACACCAGTGTGTTCTCGGAACTGCCCCAGACCCCGGAGCTGTATGCATCCCAGTACGACGTCAAGGCCGGCCGCTGGCCGGAAGCCTACAACGAATGCGTGCTGGTGCTGGACGCCACCGGCAGCGTGACCGACTACGCCCTGTACGCGCTGGGCATGCGGGACAACGCCGAGCTGGACAAGATGATCCAGCAGTTTGCCCAGAACCAGAACGTAGACGTGCCGGATGACTTCAAGACCTATTCCTATTCCGATTTTCTAGGCAAGCAGTTCAAGCTCATCAACAGCTCCGACCGCTATGTCTACGACGAGACCTACAGCTTGTGGCGCGATAAATCCGATGACACCGACTATATGAAGCAGGTGGTGGCCAACGGCACCGACCTGACCATCGTGGGCGTGGTGCAGCCCGCCGAGGATTCTTCTGCTGCCATGCTGTCCTCCGGCATCGGCTACACCCACGACCTCACCCTGCACGTCATCGAGCAGGCCAAATCCAGCGCCATCGTGCAGCAGCAGATGGCCGACCCCCAGATCAATGTGTTCACCGGCGAGGAGTTCGGTGCCGACAACGGCACTTCCTTCGATATGTCCTCCATGTTCTCGGTGGACACCGATACGCTGAAGAACGCTTTCCAGTTTGACACCAGCGCCCTGAAGTTTGACCTGAGCGGCGCCTTTGATCTGAGCGCCGGTTCCTTCGACCTCTCTTCCCTGCTGGATCCGGACAACTTCTCACTGGACCTGGGCGACCTGCCGCAGCTGGACATGGACATGAGCAGCGTGTTTGAGAACATGGATCTGTCCATCTCCCCGGAGGCCCTGCAGAATATGATGCAGAAGATCCTGAACGGCTACAAGGACTATGTGGTGGGCAACGGCATCCTGAATCTGGACAAGATCAGCTTCTCCGCCTATATGCAGACCGAGCAGTTCCAGCAGCTGCTGGCCAGCTCCATGAGTGAACTGCTGACCGACGCCAACCTGCAGGAGCAGTTCTCCGCCGCCATGCAGACCGTGATGGAGAGCTACTCTGCCCAGATCAGCCAGACCCTGCAGAGCCAGCTGAGCACTGCCATGAATACGGCCATGCAGCAGATGGGCACCCGGATCAGCCAGCAGATGGAAAGCGCCATCCAAAAGAACATTGCCCAGCTGGGCAGCCAGATGGAAAATGCCCTGAAGATCGACGCCAGCGCCTTCCAGAATGCCATCCACATGAACATGACGCAGGAAGAGCTGGCTGAACTGATGAAGTCCTCCATGCTGTCCTCCACCTCCACCTACGACGGCAATCTGCAGAGCCTGGGCTACGCCGACCTCGATGACCCCAGCACCATTTCCATCTACCCGAAGGACTTTGACTGCAAGGCCCTGATCGTGGATGCACTGGATGCCTACAATGCCTCCGCCGAGGCAAATGGTGAGGATGACAAGGTGGTGCGCTACACCGATGTGGTGGGCACCCTGATGACCTCGGTGACCAAGATCATCAACATGATCAGCAACATGCTGGTGGCCTTTGTGTCCATCTCGCTGGTGGTGTCCTCCATCATGATCGGCGTCATCACCTATATCAGCGTGCTGGAGCGCCGCAAGGAGATCGGCATCCTGCGTGCCATCGGCGCGTCCAAGCGCAACATCTCGGAGGTATTCAACGCCGAGACCTTCATCATCGGTCTGTGCTCCGGCTGTATGGGCGTGGGCCTGAGCCTGATTCTGCTGATCCCCGGCAACATGCTCATCCACTCCATTGCCGACAGTGCCTCGGTCACGGCAGCCCTGCCGCTGCAGGCTGCACTGGTGCTGATTGCACTGGCCACACTGCTCACCATTCTGGGCGGCCTGATCCCCGCCAAGAGCGCCTCCAAGTGCGACCCCGTCAAGGCCCTGCGCTCGGAGTGATTCCCGGCAGACAAAACACAAGCGGACGGTTCCCCGATCGGGCAGCCGCCCGCTTTTTTGCATTGCGGCGCATCTTGTGCTAAAATAAGAAAAAAACACAAAGGAGCCTTTTTCCATGCCCAACATCATTGAGATCACTGATTTTTCCGCGCCGGAGCTGGACGTCTACGCCCGCCTGACCCAGGCCCAGCTGCGCAATCGACTGGAGCCGGAAAAGGGCGTTTTTATTGCCGAGAGCCCCAAGGTGATCGCGCGGGCGCTGGATGCCGGCTACCAGCCGCTGTCCCTGCTCATGGAGCGCAAACAGATCACCGGCCCGGCCCAGGACATCCTGACCCGCTGCGGGGACGCCCCGGTATACACGGCCGACCGCGAGATGCTGGCCCGCCTGACCGGCTACGAACTGACCCGCGGCGTGCTGTGCGCCTTCCGCCGCCCCGCGCCCCGCACAGCAGAGCAGGTATGCCGGGATGCCCGCCGGGTGGCTGTGCTGGAGGGCATCGTGGATTCCACCAATGTGGGTGCCATCTTCCGCAGTGCTGCCGCATTGAACATGGATGCGGTGCTCATCACGCCCTCCTGCTGCGACCCGCTGTGCCGCCGGGCGGTGCGCGTGAGCATGGGTACGGTGTTCCAGGTGCCCTGGGCGCAGATCGGCACCACCCCCGCCGACTGGCCGGAACACGGCATGGCACAGCTGCACGCTCTGGGCTTCAAGACCGCTGCCATGGCCCTGAGCGACCGTTCGGTGAGCATCGACGACAACGCCCTTGCCGCTGAGCCCAAACTGGCCATTGTGCTGGGCACCGAGGGCGACGGCCTGGCCCACAGCACCATCGCCGCCTGCGACTATACCGTGAAGATCCCCATGTCCCATGGGGTAGACTCGCTGAACGTAGCCGCTGCCAGTGCCGTCGCCTTCTGGCAGCTAGGCCGTACCTGACACAATCCGCTTGACAAATCTCCTGATTCGAGTTACACTTACAGGGTCATCTGGTATGGGCCTGTAGCTCAGTTGGGAGAGCGTTCGGTTCGCATCCGAGAGGTCAAGGGTTCGAATCCCTCCAGGTCCATAAAACTAAAATGTCCTGCCGTATCCCGGCAGGACATTTTTTGCTAGTTTTTCGTTTCAACGCACTGTCTTAGAACATCACAGAACGCCATATCATCATCTACAGCAGCGATTGCAGCGTTGATCAAAGTCTCTCGGTCCGTGTTACCCCAGTTGATGTGCAGACCATATTCTAACGCCATGCAGCGAATCAGCTCACGGATGCTGCGACCATTTCCCTCACGGAAAGGATGGATGATGTTCAGTTCCGCCATCGTCTGCGACAGATTTTGAATCTGCTTTTCTTCATTACGCTCGGCAAGCAGCTTCTTGGAGTGAATGTTTTTGAACACCCGCTCCAATTCTCGGTCAATCAGGTCTGGCGGGTAGAACATCGTGTCGCCCTTGCTGATTTGCTCCTTGCGGATGTGCCCTGCAAACGGGTACACATCTTCAAAAAGGAAGCGGTGAATCCGAAATAGGTGAGTTTTGGTAAAACATCCCTTGATTGGCTCCTGCAACAGAGCCATCTGCTTGACTGCAGTAAATTCTTCTTCGGCCTGTTTGAGTTCGGCTTTATCATGAATGTTCAACTTGTTGATCAGAACATCCGTATCCGGGTAGCAGTACATGGACTGCACTGTGGTGTAGACATCATACTTTGAGAACATAATCAGCCCTTCTTCGCGTACTTTGCGCGCAGTTCGTTCACGACCTGTTGATAGCTGGACTGACCGCTGCCAATGCGGTCAAGGTTGTTGCGTGTATCTTTGCTGATGGTCATGCCTTCAATGGCAAAGGTGCCGTACACATTGCGGAGGTTGCTCTTGTGCTGGGCAGGGGTAGTGTGCTTGGCGCTCATGGTTTGGCCTCCTTCTGATCTACATAATACTATATAAAGTTTATCGTGTATGAGTCCTATTGTCAATCTACAACTTGTTGTCAAATGTAAAAAGCGCAGCTTCCATTCATTCAAAGTTGAAGTTGCGCTTTTACGGTACATCGTGTTTTCTTTTGAATCGAGATGCGATACATCTGAACCCCAGATGAGTTACATCTCAAGGGCCTGTAGCTCACTTGTCCGCCAACCATATTACATCCCAAATCGCTTCATCCTGAAAATCAGAGGCTTGGTGGTCGTACTTACAGTCAGGAAAGTCCATTGGGCTGGCAGGGCATTTTATATGGACGAATATACGTTGATTTTTCTTTTCTCACGGTGTATAAGGTGTGCACAAAAGCGATATTGCCGGGAGAGCGTTCGGTTCGCATCCGAGAGGTCAAGGGTTCGAATCCCTCCAGGTCCATAAAAAGCAAAACTCCGTGTCTGCTGACACGGAGTTTTCTTTTTATTCAGGACCCGGAGGGATTCGAACAGTACGGCACTGCCGCAGGCAGGGCAATCAACAGCCCGGTGGGCTGTTGATTAGTGCGCGGGTCCCAGCCTCCAGGAATGTCTAACGGGGATGCTGCCGCATCCGGACCCGGAGGGATTCCGGCAGGGCGGCGGCTTGCCGCAACCAAAGCCCCAGTGGGGCTTTGGTTATGCCGCCGAGGGTACCAAGGCCCTCCCCAACCACTTTGCACGCAAGCCCCTGTCCGAAACGGTCTCCTATCTGTAACATTTTCCATTTTCTCAACATGCAAACAGGCAGCCCTGTGATTTCATGAAACCACAGGACTGCCTGTTTTTCTGTTTTGCTTTCCTGTACAGTTGTTCAGCCGTTCATTGGTCCCACTTATCGCACAGAGCGTTGATCTGATCGGCAAACTTGGCCAGATCCTTGTTGGCACCGCCCTCGTTGTGCTCGATGACCCGCAGCAGGCGCTTGCCGGCGCTGACCAGACGCTGGAACACCGTGGCGGCGCGGTTCTGGCCCTCCGATACCTTGTGCTGGATGCGTACCTTAGTGCCCTCCTGCAGGCAGACAGCGCCCTCGGCACCGATGGCCCACTGCGCACCGTTGTAAGGTGCGCAGGCGGTGAAGCCCTGCCCGGTGAGGGTGTCGACGAAGATGTTTTCCACCTCATCTTCGCCGTGCATCACGAACACCCGCTTGGGCTTCTCGGTGAAAGCGTTCACCCAGCGCAGCAATCCGTCCCGGTCTGCGTGGCCGGACATGCCGGTGAGCTGGCAGATCTCCGCCTGCACCTCAATGGGCTCGCCGAACAGCTTGACCGTGGTGGCGCCCTCGACGAGGGTGCGGCCCAGCGTGCCCACTGCCTGATAGCCTACGAACAGGATGGTGCACTCCGGCCGCCACAGGTTGTGCTTGAGGTGATGGCGGATGCGGCCTGCCTCGCACATGCCGCTGGCCGACAGGATGACCTTGGGCGTGCGGTCAGTGTTGATCATGCGGGAGTCGTCACTGGTCACGCTGATGCGCAGCCCCGGCACGTTGATGGGATCGATGCCCTTTTCCAGTAAAGCACGGGTCTGGGCGTCAAAGCAATCGGGGTCTGTGTCCCGGAAGATGCGGGTGGCCTCGGTAGCCAGCGGGCTGTCGATGTACACCGGGAAATTGCCGTGCCCTTTGACCAGCCCTTTTTCCTTGATTTCACGCAGAAAATACAGCATCTCCTGGGTGCGGCCCACCGCAAAACTGGGCACGACCACATTGCCGCCCCGGTCAAAGGTGCGCTGCAAGATTTTAGCCAGCTCGTTCACATAATCCGGGCGCGGGCCGTGCAGCCGGTCGCCGTAGGTGGACTCCATGAACACATAGTCCGCCTCGCTGATATAGGCGGGGTCCTTGATGATAGGCTGGTCCAGGTTGCCGATATCGCCGGAAAACACCAGCTTGGTGGTAGTGTCGCCCTCGGTGATCCACAGCTCGATGCTGGCGGAGCCCAGCAGGTGGCCCACATCCACGAACCGCACCTCGATGCCCGGAGCCAGCTCAATGCGCTTGTCGTAGTCCACACCCACGAACAGCTTCATGGCCGCCTCGGCGTCCTGCACGGTATACATGGGCTCCACCGGCTCGGCACCGGAGCGCTGGGCCTTGCGGTTCTTCCACTCGGCCTCGAATTCCTGGATGTGGGCGGAGTCCCGCAGCATGATACCGCACAGCTCCACCGTGGGGTTGGTCGCATAGATTTTGCCCCGGAAGCCGTTGCGCACCAGCAGCGGCAGCATACCGGTGTGGTCGATGTGCGCATGGGTAGCCAGCACCCAGTCGACTTCGCCGGGTGCCACCGGGATGGGCTGGTTCTCGTAGACATCCTTGCCCTGCTCCATGCCGCAGTCGATCAGGAACCGACGGCCCGCGGCTTCCAGCAGCGTACAGCTGCCGGTGACCTCATGGTTCGCGCCCAGAAACGTGATTTTCATCCCAAAACACCTCCGGTTATTCAGGCCAACTTCTCCGGCCGTCCGGCGGTTTCCACGCAAATGCCCAGGGCCATTCCATCGCCCTCCCCAGCGGATCATTCGCTTTGGAAACTGCCGGCCTGCCGTACCAAGCCGCGCCTTTTTATTCTGTGCTTTCAGTATAGCATATTTTAAAGGTACACGCCGCACAAATCGGCGGGATTTTTGCGGGCAATCTGCCGAAAGGAGCAAAAAATTTTTATACAATCTTGACAAACTGCCCCATTCTGTTATAAACTTAGGTTTGTATGACGTTCGTTCGTATTTTATGAGTTTGAAATAATAGAGAGGTTGAATTTTTATGGTTCGTAACGATTTGCGCAACGTTGCCATTATCGCTCACGTTGACCACGGCAAGACCACGCTGGTGGATGCCCTGCTGCGTCAGAGCGGCGCTTTCCGCGACAATCAGGCCGTGGCCGAGCGCGTGATGGACAGCGGCGATATCGAGCGTGAGCGCGGCATCACCATTCTGGCCAAAAACTGCTCCTGCACCTACAAGGGCGTGAAGATCAACATCGTCGATACCCCGGGCCACGCCGACTTCGGCGGCGAGGTGGAGCGCGTGCTGAAGATGGTCAATGGCGTTCTGCTGCTGGTGGACGCCGCTGAGGGCTGCATGCCCCAGACCCGTTTCGTGCTGCAGAAGGCTCTACAGCAGAACCTGAGCCTTGTGGTCGCCATCAACAAGATCGACCGCCCTGACGCCCGCATCAAGGAAGTCATCGACGAGGTGCTGTACCTGCTGATGGATCTGGGCGCTACCGACGAACAGCTGGACTGCCCCATGCTGTTCTGCTGCGGCCGTGACGGCACCGCCAGCCTGGACCCGGATGTGCCGGGCACCGACCTGATCCCCCTGTTCGACACCCTGCTGAGCACCATCAAGCCGCCCGAGGGCGACCCTGAGGCTCCCTTCCAGATGCTGGTGTCCTCTGTGGACTACAACGACTTCGTGGGCCGCATCGGCATCGGCCGCATCCAGAACGGTGTTGCCAAGGTGGGCGAGGAAGTGGTCGTGTGCGACTGGCACAACCCCGACCTGAAGATGCGCGGCCGTCTGACCAAGCTGTACGACTTCCAGGCCAACGGCCGTCAGCCGTGCGACAACATCACCGCAGGTGATATCGTGGCATTCTCCGGTCTGCCGGACGTGACCATCGGCAACACCCTGTGCAGCCCCTCCAACGTGGAGCCGCTGCCCTTCGTCAAGATCAACGACCCCACCGTGGAGATGACCTTCTCGGTCAACGACAGCCCGCTGGCCGGCCGTGAGGGCAAGTTCGTCACCAGCCGTCAGATCCGCGACCGTCTGCAGAAGGAACTGCTGAAGGACGTGGCCCTGAAGGTGGAGGACTCCGCCACCACCGATTCCTTCCGTGTCATGGGCCGTGGTGAGATGCACCTGTCCATCCTCATCGAGACCATGCGCCGTGAAGGCTATGAGCTGCAGGTCTCTCCCCCGCACGTTCTGACCAAGGTGATCGACGGCAAGACTTACGAGCCCATGGAGCATGTTGTCATCGACGTGCCCACCCAGTATCAGGGTGCCGTCATGACCGGTCTGGGCCAGCGCAAGGCCATCCTGCAGCAGATGGAGTCCCTGGGCTCTGACCGTGTGCGTCTGGAGTTCCGGATGCCCAGCCGTGGCCTGTTCGGCTACCGCAACCAGTTCCTGACCGATACCCACGGCGAGGGCATCATCAACCAGATCTTCGACGGCTATGACGTCTGGGCTGGCATGATCGCCAACCGCTCCACCGGTTCTCTGGTCAGCTTTGAGACCGGCGAGGCCGTCACCTACGGCCTGTTCAACGCTCAGCAGCGCGGCACCCTGCTGGTGGGCCCCGGCGAGAAGGTGTACGAGGGCATGGTCATCGGCTACACCGCTTCCGGCGAGGATGTGGACGTGAACGTCTGCAAGACCAAGCACCTGACCAACACCCGTTCTTCCGGCTCCGACGACGCTCTGCGCCTGATCCCCATCAGCAAGCTGAGCCTGGAGGGCTGCCTGGAGTTCCTGGCACAGGACGAGCTGCTGGAGGTCACCCCGGAGAACCTGCGCATCCGCAAGCAGATCCTGAACCATGAGCAGCGCATGAAGGCCAAGAGCCGCATGAAGTAATTGCGTTACCTATTATAATAGTCTCCCGCATCCCGGCAGAAACCGACCCGTTTCTGCCGGGATGCTTTTTGTTTTTTGCACTTTTTTGAAATCAGGGCTTGCAAAACGGCCAAGAATGCGGTATAATATCACTCGCAGTCACTTAAGTGATCTGCCTCTTTAGCTCAGTCGGTTAGAGCACCTGACTGTTAATCAGGGTGTCGCCTGTTCGAGTCAGGCAAGAGGCGCCACGAAGGCAATGTTCTTTGGAACATTGTCTTTTTTGTTTGCCGTGCCGCATGTTTCAGAAGTGTTAATTTTTCACACTTTTTTCATTTCTCACGATTTCTTAAAAAAGAAGTTCTTGAAGATGCTGTCATATTGTGGTATACTGCACATAAGCTGTAACGCCTGCGCATACAAACTTTGCAGGCATTGCAAGCCGGAAATCTGAGCATTCTGCCCCATTCCCGGGCGTTCAGAGGCGGTAAATCCTTCCGGTTTTGGCGGTTTTGTCAAATTCACTGCATGTTTTCCGGTCCGTGTGTCTGGCAGATGTGTATGGTGTTTGAATAAATTTGTATAGTTTCAAAGGAAGCATCTATGCGTTATACCTATGTCCGGCAGCATGACACTACCGACTGTGCGGCTGCCTGCCTCGCAATGGTGTGCCTCCATTACAAAAAGGAGATCACCATCACGCGCCTGCGCGATATGATGGGTACGGACCTGAAAGGCACAAACCTCGTTGGTCTGCAGAAGGCCGCGAACGAGCTGGGTTTCACCACCGCCGCGGTGCGTGTGGACCGTGAAAACTTCCTCAGCGACTTCTCGCTGCCCTGCATCGCGCAGGTCATCACCGACCAGGGCCTGGCCCACTTTGTGGTGGTGTTCAAAAAGACCACCCTCCGCGATGACGGCGAGCGCCGCAAGCACATGCTGGACGAAGCCGAGCGGGTCAAGGAAGCCGAGGAAAAAGGCAAAAAGCACAAGTGCAAGGATTACGTCATCATCGGCGACCCTGCTACTGAGCTGAAAAAGATCAGCCTGGACGAGTTCTACAAGAACTTCACCGGCGTGCTGTTGCTGCTGAACCCCACCTCGGAGTTCAACGTGAGCCAGCGCAAAAAGCTGGCACCCGGCGCCCCCGGCTATGAAGCCCAGCAGGCCAGCGAAAAAGACGACGGCAAGCCCAACCGCTGGGGCATGATGAAGCGGTACATCGACCTGCTGCTGCCCCAGAAGAAGCTGTTCTTCTACGCCATTTTAAGTTCCGTCATCACCACCATCCTGGGCATCGCGTCCTCGATGTTCAATAAGATCCTGATGGATGAGGTGCTGCCCTACGGGCTGGACAACCTGCTGGTCACCCTGATCATCGTGTTCAGCATGGTGAGCCTGACCAGTTCCCTCATCGGCTTCGTGCGGCAGTGGGTGCTGATCCATCTGTCCATCAAGATCGACATCCCGCTGATGCTGGGCTACTTCGGGCACATCTTCCATCTGCCCATGAAGTTCTTTGCCACCCGCAAGACGGGCGATATCACCACCCGTTACTCGGACGCAAACACCATCAAGTCCATCTTCACCAGCATTGCACTGAGCCTTGTGATGGACATCTCCATGGCCATCATCACCGGCATCATCCTGTTCCGGATGAACGCCATGCTGTTCTCCATCTCGCTGTTCATGGCACTGGTCAGCATCCTGCTGGTGCTGGTGTTCAAGCAGCCCTACAAGCGCATCAACGAAGAGACCATGATCCAGTCGGCTGCCCTCAACAGCCAGATGATCGAGAGCCTGCGCGGCATCGAGACCATCAAGTGCAATGCCAACGAGGACACCCAGCTGGAAAATCTGGAAAAAGAGTACATCAAGAGCCTGAAGATCAGCCTGCGGTCCAGCCGCATCAGCACGGGCCAGGGCCTGATCTCCACCTTCATCTCCACCGGTTTCAGCATGCTGACCACCTATGTGGGCATCAGCCAGGTGCTGCACGGTGAGATGACGCTGGGCGGTTTCATGGCCTTCAGCACCCTGTCCAGCTACTTTACCTCCCCGCTGAGCAACCTGATCGGTCTGCAGATGAGCATTCAGGAAGCCGGCATTTCTATGAAGCGTCTGACCGAGATCATGGACTACCCCGCCGAGGACGAGGCCAACGAAGGCAGCGAGCTGACCCCGCTGGAAAAGGTGGAGGGTGACATCGAGTTCAAGGACGTCACCTTCCGCTACGGCAACCGTGCCCCGGCGCTGGATCACATCAGCTTTACCATCCCTGCCGGTAAGAAAGTTGCCCTGGTGGGCAGCAGCGGCAGCGGCAAATCCACCATTACCAAGCTGCTGCTGAAGTACTACGACCCCGAAGAGGGCGAGATCGACTTCAACGGCGTGAATCTGGCCGAGTACACCCATGATTCGGTGCGCCGCGCCATTGCCTATGTGCCGCAGAACATCGAGCTGTTCAGCAAGACGATCTACGACAACATTCGCATTTCCCGCATGGATGCCACCATGGAGGAAGTGAAAGAGGCTGCCAAGAAGGCCGATGCCCATGAGTTCATCCGCCATCTGCCGCTGCAGTACAACACCTACCTGGAGGAAGCTGGCAACGGCCTGTCCGGCGGTGAGAAGCAGCGCATTGCATTGGCGCGTGCCTTCCTGAAGGATTCCGGCCTGTACATCCTGGACGAGTCCACGAGCAATCTGGACTTTGCCACCGAGAATCTGATCTTCAACATGATCTACGAGCAGCTGGCCGACCGGTCTATGCTGATCGTAGCTCACCGTCTGTCCACCGTCCGCGACTGCGACCTGATCCTTGTGATGGATCACGGCAAGATCGTGGAGCGCGGCACGCACGACGAGCTGATGGCCAAGGACGGCAAGTATGCTGAGCTGTGGAACATGCAGCAGGGCATCTACCGCCGCCGTGAGCCGGTGGCCAAGCAGCCTGCGGCTGCCGCCGTGGTAGAGGATGACGATGACGGCGAAGCCTTTACCTACTGATTCGTTGCAGTCGGGTGCGCACCCGATTACATAAAACCGGTTCCCTCCCGGCAGCGCAGCCGGGGAGGAACCGACAAAAGTTCATTATTTGAAGGGAGTAATTCATCATGATGATGCCTGCAAATTTTTCCGCAATCTCTGAGAACGAGATGACCTACGTCAACGGCGGCGCAAGCCTGTCCGAAATCCTGGCCCCCGAGCTGAAGCTCGAGAACTGGCAGAAGTTCAACCAGAACATGGTCACCATTATCGGCAACTCTTTCCTGGGCAGCTATGTCAGCAACACCGTTGGCACTCTGTTCGGCGGCGCTTACAAGCCCGGCAACCTGGGCAAGGCCTGGTTCAGTTCTGTTGGCAAGTACTACCAGGGCGGCTACGATGCCGTTGTCGGTAACGGCACCGACGCCGGGATGACTTATGGCAATACTGCTCTGGGCGCTCTGAACGGCGCTCTGAACGCTGGCCTGCGTATCGTCGGCTCTGCTGCTGCCATCTACAACCTGGCTACCGGCAACGCCAAGAACGCTCTGCCCAGCCTCTTTGACTTCGAGAAGAGTGAGACCGTCTTCCCTAAATAAGACTGTCTGATCCTGGCTTTCCGGGGGCCTGAGCAACTGCACCGGTTTCCCCGCCGCACATGCTCCGGATGCAGACAGGTGCGCACCTGTCTGCTGAAAAAGTGCTTTGCGGTTGCGCAGCCGCAAGGTGCCTGACAAGTATGGCAGACGGCAGAGTGCCCTGTGGTATCTCAGCCCCGACAAAAAACGATATGCAGTGTGTTTCCGGCCCCGCTGCAAAGCGCCGGACCGGTGACAATGCCTCGTTATGGTGTGCCCGGAGGCGTCCTGCCTCCGGGCACATTCTATTTTTCGCATCACCCATTACTGCTACAGTAATAGGTGATCAGAAGCAGAGAAGGTGTGCTCTGCCCTTTCTCTGCCTGTGATTGCCTATTACGGCCTCCCCTTTGCGGAGGAAATTCAACGATAGGACAAAGAGGTATTTCAACATGAACGAGATCAAAGTTGCTGAAAACAAGACCCTCAAACTGACCAATGTCGTGGCACGCCGCATCGCCCCCGAAGAACTGGGCAACATGATGGTGGCGCTGACCCAGCTGCAGAACTTTATCAAGAGCCACAACGCACAGCCCATCGGCCCGCTGGTGCAGGCCCTCAAGATCGGCCCGGCCCCGGAGCATGCCCCGGAGCTGTACCTGATGCAGCAGGCCACCCAGCTGATCACCCAGACCGAGCCCGGCTACGAAGTGGACGCCGTGCTGCGGGTGAAGAACTGCCTGTACGCTCATTATACCGGCCCCATGGCCTACAGCCAGCTGGCAAGCTCCAAGCTGCAGATCCTCGCCTTTGAAAAGGACCTCAAGCTCACCGGCGACAACTACACCATTTTTGTCAGCCAGGACGACGATGACGCCGTGGTTGACGTGTTTATGGAGACCAAGTAACTATGACAACGACCATCCAGAACCTCGATGATCTGCAGGACCGCCGCATTATGATGGACCGGGACGTACCTCCCTACGGATACGCCTTTGTCATTCTGGTGGGCTTGTTCATGATCTTTCTGCTGGTGTGGAGCACCCGCACCAACCGCATCTACGTCAGCCAGAACTCCGGCACGGTGCAGGCCAGCAACAAGACCTACATCATGTCCAGCTATTCCGGCACCCTCACCGAGCTGTACATCTCCGAGGGCAGCTATGTGAACGAGGGCGACCTCGTGGCCCACATCAAGAGCACTGACCTGGACATGCAGCAGGACAACCTGGAAAGCCAGCTCAAGATCTACCAGACCCAGGTGGACCAGTACAATAAGCTGCTGCAGTGCATCCAGGACGACACGAACTACTTCAGTGAGACCAGTGTCGAGGATCAGCCCTACTACTACCAGTACGAGACCTACAAGAGCCAGGTGGAGCAAAAGACCTTTGACGCTTCGGCTTATCAGGCGGCCGGTTACACCGACGCCCAAATCAAGACCATGATGGAGCAGAACCAGAGCGAGATCCAGGCCCTGTATTACTCCACCATGCAGTCCATCTCCCAGAGCATCACCAGCGCCCAGAGCAACGTGGACAACGTGCAGGCGCAGATCGACGCCCTGAACACCGGTGCCAACGACTACTATCTGTATGCCCCCACCTCCGGCGTGATCCACATGGACAGCCCCTACAAGGAGGGCATGGTGTTGAGCGCAGGCTCCCCGCTGGCCACCGTTGCCAGCGAGAACGATGACCTGGAGATCGTGGCCATGGTCACCGTGAACGACCGCCCGCTGCTGCATGTGGGTGACCCGTGCAAGATTGCCATCACCGGCTTGTCGGAGTATTCCTACGGCACCCTGACCGGTACCGTGACCGCCATCGACAGCGACGTGACCACCAGCACCAGCGCTTCGTACTACAAGATGACCATCAAGCCGGACAGCACCTATGTGGTGAGCCGCAGCGGCGACAAGGTCGATCTTTCCAACGGCATGAGCGTGACCGCCCGCGTGGAATACGATCAGGTCACCTACTTTGAATATGCAATGGAGGCTCTGGGTGTGCTGTTCCGCTGATGCGGGCACCGTTTCCGGCGCTGAATCCTTCGCTCCATTTTTAACACCCAGAGAGGTACACGAACCATGAAATCAACCGCTAAGACCCTGGCCCTTGGCGCGGCACTGCTCTGCCTGCTGGCCGGCGGCATGGCCCTGCCGGCATCGGCTGCCGTGCCCCTGACCGGCGCCGCCGTGTCGCTGCCCTGGAACAGCGATAACAGCGTGCCTGCCGAGAGCATTGAGGCCGGCACCTATTCTTCCAACATGCTGTTGGGCGAGACCCAGCAGCTGTCGCCCACGGTGCGCCCCCGCAACAGCACCGACTCCGTCATCTACCTCACCGATGACAGCAGCGTGCTTACCGTGAGCAACAGCGGCGTGGTGCAGGCTGTAGGCGTGGGCACCGCCACCGTGACGGCCGCCGCAGGCAACCAGATCTGTGCTTACACCATTTCGGTTTCCATGGACTCCACCATGATCGTCACCGAGATGGATCTGGCGCTGTCCTCCAACACCATCTATGTGGGCAACTCGGTGTCGGCATCGCTGCAGGTGCGGCCCTCGTCCGCCTCGCAGTACGCCACCATCTCCCTGACTTCTTCCAATGAGAAGGTGGCCACCGTCAACAGCTTCGGCCGCGTGACCGGCGTGAGCCCCGGCACCGCCACCATCACCGCCGCCTGCGGCTCGGTCACCGCCAGCACCACCGTTACCGTGCTGGCCATCCCCACCGAGGCGACCACCGGCGGCACGGTCAGTTCCGGCACCACCTCCGCCAACAGCGGTCAGGTCATTACGGTAACCCCCTCCTATGTGGTGCTCAAGCCGGGTGCCACCCGCACCCTGTCGGCCAAGGCCACCCCGGCTTCGGCCTCCCAGAGCTTCACCTACAAGTCCGGCAACAGCAGTGTGGCCACCGTGAGCCCCAGCGGCGTGATCACCGCCGTGGGCACCGGCTCCACCTCCATTACGGTTTCCAACGGCAAAGCCACGGCGCTGGTCACCGTCATCGTGAACCGCTCTGCTTCCGCTTCCTCGGGCAGCGACAGCAGCAACGGCGATGACGCTTCCAACGGCGACGATGACAAGATCACGCTGGACCCCACCGTGCAGACCATTCAGGACAGCACCGACCATGAGGTCGTTTTTGCTCAGTCGGAAGTCCCGGTGATCACCGGCGACATCCTCAACTCTCTGCGCACCACCGGCAAGACCCTGTGCGTGGTGGGCGACGGCTACACCCTGCAGGTGTCCGGCAAGGACGTGCGCAACACCACCGGCGAGCTGAACACCTCGCTGGAACTGCAGCAGGTGGAGCAGGGCCTGGAGTTCGTGGTGAACGACGGCAAGACGGTCCCCTGCTCGGCCCGCATTGATCTGGACAAGAGTGATTACTCCCGTCTGTACCTCTACAACGAGACCACCGGAAAGTGGCAGTACCTGAACAGCTACAAAGACGGCGTGATCACGCTGGACACCGCCGGTCGTTATCTGCTGACCAACGAAAATCTCCGCTTCGCCAACATCAACTGGACCTTCTTCATCGCTGGCGGCGCGGTGCTGGTGGTCATTGCGGTGGCCTACATCGCGTTCAAGAAGCGTTACTGGTTCTGGTAAGCCGCTCTTCCTCATCTGAAACAAAGATACAGCGAGGCCCCTCTGAAACGCTCAGAGGGGCCTCGCTTTTGTTGTAATTATATTCTGGTTGCCGTACTGTCAAAAGGCTCCACCCTGAGGGAGTTCCCGTAATTCCCGTAAGCAGCAGTTTATTCCACGGTCACGCTCTTGGCGAGGTTGCGGGGTTTATCCACGTCGCAGCCGCGCAGCACCGCCATGTAGTAGGCGAACAGCTGCAGCGGCACGATCAGCTGCAGGGGCATCAGGATGTCCTCATATTCGTCCAACCGGATCACGGCATCGGCCACGCCCTCCGGCACCACGGCATCCTTTGTGGTGAACAGCAGCACCCGTGCACCGCGGCTGCGGGTCTCCTTGGCGTTGGAGATGGTCTTTTCGTACACCTGTTTCTGGGTGGCCAGCGCGATCACCGGCACACCGTCGGTGATCAGGCTGATGGTTCCATGCTTCAGCTCACCGGCGGCATAGGCATCCGAGTGCACATAGCTGATCTCCTTCAGCTTCAGGCTGCCCTCCAGTGAGAGGGAGTAGTCGAACCCGCGTCCGATGAAGAAGCAGCTCTGGGTGTTCATATAGCGGCTGGCAAGGTATTTGATCTGCTCGCAGTCCGCCAGACGGGCCTTGATGATCTCCGGTGCCCGCAGCAGCTGGGCCGTATAGCGGCGGGTCTCTGCCTCGCTCAGGCGGCCCCGGGCGTAGGCCAGACGCAGCGCGAACAGATACAGCACGCACAGCTGCACCATATAGGCCTTGGTGGAGGCCACGGCGATCTCCGGCCCGGCGTAGGTGTACAGCACATAGTCTGCCGCGCGGGCGATGGAGCTACCCACCACGTTCACGATGGCCAGCACCGGCACGCCCCGGCTCTTTGCCAGCTTGAGGGCGGCCAGCGTATCACTGGTCTCGCCGGACTGGCTGATGATGATCACCAGATCGTTGGGGTTCAGGATGGGGTCCCGGTAGCGGAACTCGCTGGCAATGTCCACCTCGGCGGGCACCCGGGCCAGTGTCTCAATGGCTGCCTTGCCCACCATACCGGCATGCATGGCCGTGCCGCAGCCCACCAGATGCACCGTACCGATGCTGCGCAGCACCTCGTCTGTGAGCTGTGGGATGCGCAGATCCGGCATACCGTCCTCCACCCGGGGGCTGACCGTAGCCGTGATGGCCGTCGGCTGCTCGTTGATCTCCTTGAGCATGAAGTGGGGGTAGCCGCCCTTCTCGGCGGCTTCCATGTCCCAGTCCGCCGTCAGCACCGGGCGCTGCACCGGCTCGGCAAATTCATTGTAGAAGCGGATGCCCTCGGCCGTGCACACGGCCATGTCGCCCTCTTCCAGCACGCTGTAGCGACGGGTATACTTGAGCAGGGCCGGGATATCCGACGCTACGAAGTTTTCGCCCTCGCCCCAGCCCACGATGAGCGGGCTTTCGCGCTTGACTGCAAAGATGGTGTCCGGGCGGTCCCGGAACAGCACGGCCAGCGCATAGCTGCCCCGCACCTTGGCCAGTGCTTCCTGCAGCGCCCGCAGCGGGTCGCCGGTGTAGCAGCTGTCGATGAGCTTGACCAGCACCTCGGTGTCCGTTTCGCTCTCAAAGGTATAGCCTTTGGCAATCAGACGCTCCTTGAGGATGCCGTAATTTTCAATGATGCCGTTGTGCACGATGCTCACCCGCGGGGTGGAATGCGGGTGGCTGTTCACGTCGCTGGGCTCACCGTGGGTAGCCCACCGGGTGTGCCCAATGCCGCAGAAGCTCTGTGCCAGAGCCTGTGCGGCCAGTTTCTGGCGCAGCTGTGTCAGCCGCCCCTTGCTCTTTACCACGCGGATGCCGCCGTCCAGAGCCAGCGCAACCCCCGCCGAATCGTACCCGCGGTACTCCAGTTTTTCCAGACCGTCCAGCAGCACATCCTGTGCGCTGCGCTTGCCGACATAACCAACAATGCCACACATACAAAACACCTCCATGCCGGCGTCCCCCGCGCAGAAAAAACGCACAGCCGGGGCCGTCAGCTTCCCTATCAGTTTATGTTCTTGTATGGCTTTCTTTGAAGGGATCTGTTGCGGTATCACTGCCGTTTTTTGCCCTTCTCTACGGCTGGTCTAGCCTTCAACCGGAGAAACATCCGCCGAAATTTTCGATGATTCCTCTCCTCGTCACCCTCGCGGCTGTCACCCGCGTGGCCCGGCGCTTTGCGTCAACTGGTGGTTTTGCATTCCCTCTTTCTGCGGCCCCTATGGGCTGCTGGTGGTTCAGTATACCACACTGTCCCATTTTGTGCAACTGCTGTGCAACAATCGTTCTCAGTGCATGCCCAGCATCCGGTGCAGCTTGGGCTGCCACACCAACCGGTACAGCATGAGCAGGTTGTGCAGGGCCCGGTCGTACAGCAAAAAGGCCACGTTGCCCATGGCCAGCGTGGACAGGGTAACGATCCACGCCGTGGTGCGCAGCTCCTGTGAGATGCTGCCCGCCGGGATGAGCACCAGCAGCAGGCCGTACATAGCCAGCACGGCGGCGTTGCACAGCAGCAGCTTGCACACGCACCGCAGCACGGCCGGGCGGATGCGGTCGAACCGGGGTTTTGCCAGCGGGTAATACCCCAGCAGGAACACGAAGATCAGGGCCACTTCCTTGTCCGGCACAAACAAAAGCGCCAGCAGGCTGACCGCCGCGTAGGCTGTGAGCGCCATGGTGCGCCCGCACTCCACACACACTGTCGCGATCAGAAACCCTGCCAGCGCAGGCGCAATGAACATGGCAATGGGGATCACGGCCCCCAGCAGCATCAGCGCGACGCACAGCGCCGCCGCCATGCCGCAATAGGCCATCGTCCAGCTTTTTCGGTTTTGTTTTTTCATGGGATCTCCCAGTTTTCCTGCTCTGCGCCCACTTCCAGCGGTTCCACCGCGTGGTGCAGGCCCAGCAGCATGATATTATCCAGCAGGCTGCGGTTGAGTTTGACATCCAGCATGCTGTACACCCGCATCAGGTCGTTGGCGGCGGCCAGCGCCTGCCGACGGGCATTTTCCACAGCCGAGGCCTGCCCCATCAGGTCATTGACCACAAACACGTTGTGCCGGCCGCTGCACTTGTCGGCTTCAAAGCGCTCGGCCTTGTCCATCAGGTAAAAGATGCGCCCAATGCTGCTGCCGATGTAGCGCATGCTCTTGCGCTGGTTGGGGTCATCGGTGGCGAGGGTGGAATACAGCGCGCCGTAAACGTTGCTCATGGGCTCTGCAGCCAGGTTGTAGTTCTTGGCATTCAGGTTCATCTGCACCACGGCCTGGTCCCGCTCCTGCCCGAACAGGCGTTCCAGGGCCGGGTTCTGCTGCACGGCCCGCTCGTAGGCACGGCGCAGCAGAACCTGGTCCAGCGCGCGGCGCAGCCGCTTGGCGGGCCGCAATTCATCCGGCCGTCGGTCCTGCAGGTTGTGCCAGCCCAGCAGCACTTCCACCTGTGCCGCCTGCCGGATGCCCTGCGTCTGGCACATCATCCTGCGCCAGCGCAGGGTGCCCGGCACCCGCTGACGCTGGCAGGTGGCTGTGCGCCCGGCAAGGCTGTCGGACAAAATGGCAAACACCACGCCATTGTACCGCAGCAGATGGCAGGAATACCACCCAAACTCGGTGTACAGCTGCCGCCGCACGCCTCGGAGATACTGGAGGTAGATATTATAATCACGGATGGTCAACTCCGGAAGATAGGGTTTCATTCGACCCTTCATAGGGGGCACCGTTCCTTTCCGCCACAGGCTGCACAGGTCATGGTAATAAGGTAAGTATAATCTATTTTGTTCCGCTGTGCAACGGTAGGAGTGTAAATTCTCCATGAATTTGTCTCATCTTGTTTTAGCCTTGTTCTTAACATTTCATAAAACTTTGTTTGCATTCGTCCTTTTCTCCGGCAGGGGTCGTGGGGTCATTCGTTCCGGAATTTCCCGGATTTTTCCGGCAGCGATGCAAAAAGCCGCACCGGGCAGTTCCGGTGCGGCTTGCAGGGCTTATTTTTCAGCCGGGCACATTTTTTCAGGCTCAGTCCTTCTTGTCAAAACGGCGCTTGCCGTCAAAGCCGGACTTGGGCATCGGCTTTGCGGTGTGCTCAAACTTGGGGGCGTTGTAGTACATATACAACTGGCAGGGGATCATGCCGTTGTACATCTTGCGGCGTTTGTTGGCACGCTTGCCGTAGTGGGTTTCAAAGTCCATGTCAGCGGTGATAGCGTACACACCGGCGCAGGGGTTCGCCTCCATCTGACGGCCCAGGGTGCGGGCCAGCTTGGCCGCGCCCTCAATGGTGCTCATGCGCTCACCGTAAGGGGGGTTCGTCAGCACGATGGCCTCCTGCTTTGCGGCAAAATCCGCCACATCGGCCACCTCAAAGTGGCAGCGCTTTTCCACACCGGCCAGCTTGGCATTGGCGTTGGCCAGCGCCACGGCGGCGGGGTCGATATCATATCCAAAGGCCTCGAAGCCCACATCCAGCTTGGATTCAGCCAGGGCCTTCTGGCGCTGCTCGGCCCACACAGCGGCCGGCACAAAGCTGTAGCGTTCGGCAGCAAAGCGGCGCTTGAGGCCCGGTGCGATGTTCATGGCCTTCTGGGCGGCCTCAATGAGCAGGGTGCCGCTGCCGCAGAAGGGGTCCTCCACCAGGCTGTCCCGGCGCACGCGGCCCAGGTCGGCGATGGTAGCGGCCAGCGTCTCGCGGATGGGGGCCTCCATGGCGTTGCGGCGGTAGCCGCGCTTGTGCAGGCCCTCGCCGGTGGTGTCCAGCATGATCTCGCACACGTTCTTGCGCAGCATAAAGCGGATCTTGTACTCGGTGCCGCTCTCCGGCAGCACAGAGGTGTGGTGCTTGGCCATCAGGCGCTTGACCACAGCCTTTTTGATGATGCTCTGGCAGGCGGGCACGCTGGAAAGCTGGCTGTCCAGCGAAGAGCCGGTGACCGGGAAGGCCGCATCCGTCGGCAGCAGATCCTCCCAGGGGACGCTGTACACGCCGTCGAACAGTTCATCAAAGGTGGACGCCTTGTAGCGGGCCAGCAGCAGCATCACGCGCTCCACGGTGCGCAGGTGCAGGTTGGCTGCCGCGATCATCTCCGCACCGCCGGAGAAGGTCAGGCGGCCGTCATCCACCCGGATGTTCTCCGCGCCGATGCGGTTCAGTTCAAATTTTGCGGTGGACTCGCACCCGAAGAAACAGGGGGCGATCAGTTCAAATTTTGCAGGCATGGTGGTTCCTTTCTTTTCCTCTTGGGCGAAAAAACAGACCCGCCCGACCAGGGGACAGGTCTGTTCTGTGCATTCTGATCGGCTGCTCAGCGGCCGCGACGGCTGCGCGGGGCATAACCGCCGCCGCGGCGGTTGTTGGTCTCGTGGTCCAGATCCGCCATCTTTTCCTCGCTCTGGCTCTTGAAGCGGCTCATCATGTCCTCAAAGCTCAGGTTGTCGGAGCGGGCCGGAGCCTTGGGCTGCCACACGCGGGGGGCAGCATCGCGGGGCTGACGCGGGGGACGGCCTGCGCCGCGCGGGGCGCCGGAGCGTCCGCCGTCACGCGGGGCACCGGGGCGGGGGCCGCGGCCCTCACGGGGCTGGCGCGGGGGCGGCGGCAACAGCCGCTTGATGGACAGGGCGATCTTGCCGTCCGGTGCCACATTGATGACCTGCACCTTTACGGTGTCGCCGTCATGCAGCACGGCTGCAATGTCCTGCACGAACTCGTTCGATACCTCGGAAATGTGGACCATGCCCACCCGGCCTTCCGGCAGTGCCACGAAGGCACCAAACGGCTTTACGCCGGTAACGCGGCCCTCAAAAACGTTTCCAACCTCAATTGCCAAAACTCAATACTCCTTGTTTTCCTAGAATGCGCCTGCCGCCCGGCTCATTTGCCCGTCACGTCCACAAAAATGCGCTCGTTGGGCGCGGCATAGTTGTAAGAGTCGCGTGCGACCCACTCGGTGATCTGGTCCGCGTCGCCGCTGAGGATGCGCTGCATCTCCTGGTTTTCCGTCTGCTGCTGGGCGATCTGCTCGTTCAGCGTTTCCAGCTCCGCACGCTTGGAGCTGATGGTGACCTGATTGGAAATGTAGGCTGCTAGCATGCTGAGCAGCATCAGCACAAAAAACAACCGGATCAGCGTTTTGCCAAACACACGCTTTCCGCCCTTTTTGCGGCTCTGATTTGCCATTGCACACGCCCCCATCTGCGCAGCAGACACACTGCGTCCCTTCTCTTACTTTGATACGTTTGAATTATACAACACACGGCGCTGGTTTGGCAAGTTCTTTTTCGGATTTTTTGTGGTTCTTTTTGCGTTCCGGCGTTCTTTGCGTGCCGCAGCGCGGGCTTTGCGCCCTGCCGCCAGCGGCTGCAGCACCCGCCGCCGCAAAAAGCGCCCCGGCGCACCCAGCACCCACGCCAGATACTGCCCGGCCCACCGCACCGGGATGCCCAGCACGGCTGCCGTGCAAAGGGCTGCGGCAAAGGCCGCCAGCACCATGTACCAGCGCAGCACCCCGGCACTGCTGAGGGCGGCAGCATAGCTCTGCACGCCGAACAGCACCGCCCCGGTGAGCAGGGCATCCGGCACAAAGGCGCTCCGCCCCCGCACCGGGAAAAACGCCCGTACCACACCCACGGCTGCACCCATTATGGTGCAGGCGGCCAGCTCCCGCCCCAGCTGGGCGGGCTGCAGCACCGGCAGCATCAGCGCAGAAGCCGGTGCCAGAAGCCCCCGGCGGGCGCAGTGCGGGTATATTCCAGCGCATCGAACCGGCCGGTGAGCTTTGCTTTCCCGGCTTCCAGATCCAGTGAAACGACACTGAGCTGCGCCCCGGCCAGATGCAGCGTGCCCTTGCCCGTTTCCAGCGCAGCGCTCTCGGGGCTACAATGCAGTACCTTCTGCACCCCGGTCACGGTAAGGGTGGTGCGGCTTTCCAAAATCAGGTCATGGGGCCGGGCTGCGGGTCTTTCTTCCGGTTTCGGCATAAGGCAAAGCTCCCTTCCTCTGGGAACATCCTATGCGGGGCGAGGCCGGTTTTATTCCTTGGGCGGCTCGGCGGCCAGCACGGCGGGCTGCTCGATGATCTCGTACATCTCGCGGGCCACGTCCTTGGTGCGGGGCTCCACGTCCGAGAGCACCCGCACCTTGATGGGCCGGTTGCCGAAGGTGACCTCGATGATGTCCCCGGCGTTGACAGCCTGGCTGGCCTTGGCCACCTTGCCGTTGATGAGGATACGGCCTGCATCCGCCACTTCGTTGGCTACGGTGCGGCGCTTGATCAGGCGCGAAACTTTCAGGTATTTGTCCAGACGCATGTGCGTGGTTCCTCCTTTTGTACAAAAAACGCCGCCGCGCCTCCTGTGAGGCAGCGGCGGCAAAGCAAAAATCAGCTTACAGGGTGTCCTTCAGGGACTTGCCGGGCTTGAACACGATGCTGCGGGAAGCAGCGATGGTGATGGGCTCACGGGTGCGGGGGTTGATGCCCTGACGCTCGGCGCGCTCACGCACCTCAAAGGTGCCAAAGCCGGAGATGGTGATCTTTTCGCCCTCTGCCATGGCCTTGCCCAGTGCCTCAAACATGGCGCTGACAGCACGCTCAGCGTCCTTCTTGCTCATTTCGGTGTTTGCTGCCACCTGTGCAATCAGATCGGTCTTGGTCATACGATAAACCCTCCAAAAATCCTATTTTTGTATTACTTCGTTTCTTCTATCGGGGCAGGCGCATCCGCCTGAATACCGCGTTGTTCCTGCTGCAGACATGCATCGCAGAACCGCCTGGACGCAAAGGTCAGCGCCTCTTCGGCGTCCACACCGGCCAGCCGCATGGCGTTGGCCGCTGCAAGCAGCAACTCCCCCGCTGCGTCGGCGTTCTGCGCAGCGTTCCAGCCGTCCACAGCCTGCTGCAGAGCCTGCTGTGCCTGCGTTCCTTCCGGCTCCGGCACACCGCAGCGCACCGCACGCTTCTGCAGCTTCTGGGCACGCATGAGGGCCGGCAGGGTGGCCGGCACCGTGTTCAGCTCGTCGGCCAGGGTGGTGCGGCCCTTTTCCTTATTCTTGAGCGCATCCCAGCCGTTTATACCGGCATTCTGCGCCGCTGAAGAGGCAAAAATGTTCGGGTGCCGGAACACCAGCTTCTCGCACACCTCGCGGCACACGTCCTCAAAGGTAAAGTGCCCGCGCTCTTCTTCGATCACGGCATGGAACGCCACCTGCATCAGCACATCGCCCAGCTCCTCCCGGAGCATGGCCGGGTCGTCGGCGTCGATGGCCTCCAGCACCTCACAAGTCTCCTCCAGAAAATTTTTCCGGATGGAAGCATGGGTCTGCACTTTATCCCAGGGGCAGCCGTTTTCCGGGTCGCGCAGGATGCGCAGCACTTCCAGCAGCTGTTCCGCGGTATAGGGTGCGCTCGGTACCCAGTCCAGCATGGCAGGCCCTCCCTTCCAAAAGATACTACAAATTGTACCGCATCCTCTGCGGTTTTGCAAGGGTATAAGGGCATTTCCCGGTATTTTTACGGAGATTTCTCTTTTTTCGCAAAAACAGGGCGGTATCCTGCCAAAGGGGACACCGCCCGTTTTCCGGTTTTTGCTGGGGCGCTGTTTACGTTACAGCTGTGCGCCGCACTTATTGCAGAACAGTGCATCGTCCGAGACGGGTGCACCGCACTGCGGGCAGGTCTTGCGGGGCTCTTCGGCAGGCGCTGCCTCGGCAGCGGGAGCTTCTTCAGCAGCCGGCTCTTCGGCTTCGGTAAATTCCACCTCAGCGGTTTCCACCGGGGTCAGAGAGGCTTTCAGGCGGGCGATCTCGCCCTCGATGCTGTCGATCATCTCGATGTATTTATCCACCAGCGGCTGGTTTTCTTCCTTGCCCTTGGC
>OGCM01001385.1_pt1 | contig 29688 bp, 18 predicted proteins | sample 1570151 | NCBI WGS metagenome assembly OGCM01 (sample SAMEA4370582, study PRJEB24528) | human gut metagenome
TGGATAATGCGGAAGCAGCTTATGAAAGCGCTGTTGCGACAGTAGCGATGAGTGAGGCGGACTTGGCGCAGGCTGAACTCGAGTTAGGCTATACTATCGTTCGTTCACCTCTTGCCGGTCATATCAGTGAAAGAAATGTGGATTTGGGAACGTTGGTTGGTCCCGGAGGAAAATCGTTGCTGGCTACAGTTGTAAAGAGTGATACCGTATTGGTCGATTTCAGTATGACGGCACTCGATTATCTGAAAAGTAAAGAACGGAATATTAACCTCGGACAACAGGATTCTACTCGTTCCTGGCAGCCAAATATTACTATTACTTTAGCAGATAATACCGTATACCCCTATAAAGGATATGTTGATTTTGCCGAGCCGCAAGTCGATCCTCAAACGGGTACTTTCTCCGTACGTGCAGAAATGCCTAATCCGAAACAGGTATTGCTTCCGGGACAGTTTACCAAAGTAAAATTGCTATTGGACGTGCGTGAAGGAGCCATCGTTGTTCCGATGAAAGCCGTTACCATTGAAAAAGGAGGCGCTTATATTTATACGATGCGTAAAGATGATACAGTAGAGAAACGCTTTATTGAGTTAGGACCGGAAGTAGGGAATAACGTGGTAGTGGAAAGAGGACTCGCTGTAGGAGAGACAATTGTTGTGGAAGGTTTCCATAAGTTGACACCGGGTATGAAAGTACGGGCAAGTCGGCTGGATAACGCAAAAGGAGAATAATCAATGAAAGTTAGTTTTTTTATAGATAGGCCGGTATTTTCGGCTGTTATCTCTATCGTGATTGTGATTGTCGGGATTATCGGGCTGACCATGCTTCCGGTAGATCAATACCCGCAGATTACACCTCCAGTGGTAAAGATCAGTGCGTCATATCCGGGCGCGAGCGCATTAACTGTGTCGCAGGCGGTAGCTACTCCGATTGAGCAGGAAATCAATGGTACCCCCGGTATGCTTTATATGGAATCAAACAGTTCTAACTCCGGTGGTTTCTCGGCAACGGTTACCTTTGATGTATCTGCCGATCCGGATTTAGCTGCAGTAGAAATTCAAAATCGTGTGAAACTGGCTGAATCCCGTCTTCCGGCGGAAGTGATTCAAAATGGCATTTCCGTGGAAAAACAGGCACCCAGTCAGTTAATGACACTCTGTCTGACTTCTACCGATCCTAAGTTTGATGAAATTTACTTAAGTAACTTTGCTACTATTAATGTGCTTGATGTAATCCGCCGTATTCCGGGTGTGGGACGTGTTTCAAATATCGGTAGCCGTTACTATGCTATGCAGATATGGGTAGAGCCGGATAAGCTGGCTAACTTCGGATTAACCGTACAAGACTTGCAGAATGCCTTAAAAGACCAGAACCGTGAGTCGGCAGCCGGTGTGTTAGGACAGCAGCCGGTACAGGGACTGGATATAACGATCCCTATTACTACTCAGGGACGTCTTTCTACGGTAGGACAGTTTGAGGATATTGTAGTGCGTGCGAATGCCAATGGTTCTATCATTCGATTAAAGGATGTGGCACGTGTATCTTTGGAGGCTTCTTCTTACAATACTGAAAGTGGTATTAATGGTGAGAATGCCGCTGTACTTGGTATTTATATGTTGCCGGGTGCCAATGCGATGGAAGTGGCCGAGAATGTAAAAAAGGCGATGGAAGAGATCAGCGGGAACTTTCCTGAAGGATTGAGCTATGAAATTCCGTTTGATATGACGACGTATATCTCCGAGTCTATTCATGAGGTATATAAAACACTGTTTGAAGCATTGGTACTGGTTGTATTGGTCGTGTATCTGTCTTTGCAGAGTTGGCGTGCTACATTGATCCCGGTAGTAGCGGTGCCTATTTCTTTGATTGGTACTTTTGGATTCATGTTGATTTTTGGCTTCTCTATCAATATATTGACTTTGCTTGGCTTGATTCTTGCCATTGGTATCGTGGTCGATGATGCGATAGTGGTGGTGGAAGGAGTAGAGCATATTATGGAAACGGAGAAGCTAAGTCCTTATGAAGCGACTAAGAAAGCAATGAACGGATTATCAAGCGCGTTGATCGCTACTTCACTGGTATTGGCGGCTGTGTTTGTTCCGGTAAGTTTTTTGAGTGGAATTACGGGACAGTTGTACCGTCAGTTTACGGTGACCATTGTAGTATCTGTACTTATTTCTACCGTCGTTGCCCTGACGCTGAGTCCCGTGATGTGCTCGCTTATTTTAAAACCGGATAGTGGGAAGAAGAAAAATATAGTATTCAGAAAGATCAATGAATGGTTGGGAATTGGAAGCAATAAATATGTAGCTGCTGTCACTCGTACTATCAAACATCCGCGTCGGGTGTTAAGTGCTTTTGGTATGGTATTGATTGCTATTCTGTTGATTCACCGGATCATTCCGACCAGTTTTCTTCCGGTAGAAGATCAGGGATATTTTAAGATTGAACTAGAATTGCCGGAAGGAGCTACATTGGAACGTACCCGTGCTGTAACAGAGCGTGCGATTGCTTATCTGGATAAGAACCCCTACATAGAATATGTACAGAATGTGACGGGAAGCAGTCCGCGTGTGGGCAGTAATCAGGGGCGTGCCGAACTGACTGTCATCTTGAAACCTTGGGAAGAGAGAAAGAGTACCAGTATTGAGAAAATCATGGATACGGTAGAAAAACATTTGAAGGAATACCCGGAATGTAAAGTCTATCTGTCTACTCCTCCGGTCATACCGGGATTGGGTAGTTCCGGTGGTTTTGAAATGCAGCTGGAAGCTCGTGGAGAGGCTACTTTCGACAACTTGGTGGATGCAGCAGATACGTTGATGTATTATGCTTCCAAGCACAAGGAACTGACAGGTTTGTCTTCTTCTTTGCAGTCGGAGATTCCTCAACTTTACTTTGATGTGGACAGAGATAAAGTAAAGATGCTGGGAGTACCTTTGGCAGATGTGTTTTCTACGATGAAAGCTTATACAGGTTCGGTGTATGTGAATGACTTCAATATGTTCAACCGTATTTATAAGGTATACATTCAGGCGGAAGCTCCTTATCGTGAGCATAAAGACAATATCAACCTGTTCTTTGTAAAAGCCTCCAATGGAGCTATGGTACCGCTGACTTCTTTAGGTAATGCTTCTTATACAACAGGTCCGGGAAGTATCAAACGTTTCAATATGTTTACTACTGCTGTCATTCGGGGGACTGCCGCACAGGGATATAGTTCCGGTCAGGCAATGGAGATTATGGAACAGATCGCCCGTGATCATCTTCCAGATAATATCGGATTGGAATGGAGCGGACTTTCTTATCAGGAAAAGCAGGCGGGCGGTCAGACCGGTATGGTCATGGCATTGGTATTCTTGTTTGTCTTTCTCTTCCTTGCCGCACAATATGAAAGTTGGACAGTGCCGATTGCCGTATTGCTGTCTTTGCCTGTAGCGGCTTTAGGAGCCTACCTGGGAGTCTGGGTATGCGGACTGGAGAACGATGTCTATTTCCAGATCGGACTGGTGATGCTTGTCGGGCTTGCCGCTAAGAATGCTATTCTGATTGTAGAGTTTGCTAAAGTACAGGTAGATAAAGGAGAGGACTTGATACAGTCTGCCATTTATGCGGCAAAATTACGTTTCCGTCCTATTCTGATGACTTCTTTAGCATTTGTACTGGGTATGCTTCCAATGGTATTGGCAAGTGGTCCGGGCTCGGCAAGCCGTCAGGCAATTGGTACGGGGGTATTCTTCGGGATGATATTTGCTATCGTGTTTGGTATTATTCTCGTGCCGTTCTTCTTTGTGATGGTATATAAAACAAAGTCGAAAATCTTAAAACATAAGAAATAATGAAACTGAATAAACTATATATTGCTATACTATTGTTTGCAGGAATACTGACTTCCTGCAAAGTAGGCAAGAGCTACGTACGTCCTGACCTTCATTTGCCCGATAGTCTGGCCCAACATCAGGATACGGTCAGCTTTGGAGATAAGGATTGGGAAGAAATCTATACGGATTCTACACTTCGCAGTCTGATAGACCGTGCGTTGGATCACAATAAAGACATGTTGATAGCGGCTGCCCGAATCAAAGAAATGGCGGCTCAGAAACGTATCTCCACCGCTGCACTGCTTCCTGATATCAAAGGAAAAGTGACTGCTGAACGTGAACTTGAGAATCACGGGGGAGATGCTTTTAAGAAATCGGAAACCTTTGAAGCTCAGTTCCTTGTTTCATGGGAACTCGATCTTTGGGGAAATCTGCGATGGGCGCGTTCGGCCAGTATTGCCGAATATTTGCAGTCGGTAGAGGCGCAACGTGCACTTCGGATGACGATTGTGGCGGAAGTGGCACAGGCTTATTATGAACTGGTTGCGCTGGATACGGAACTGGATATTGTCAAGCAGACTTTAAAAGCCCGTGAAGAAGGGGTGCGCCTGGCACGTATCCGTTTTGAAGGAGGATTGACTTCGGAGACTTCTTATCGTCAGGCTCAGGTGGAGCTGGCACGTACAGCCACTTTGGTTCCTGATTTAGAACGTAAAATCTCGCTGAAAGAGAATGACATTGCTTTTCTGGCCGGAGAATACCCTAATCGCATCGCCCGTTCCCGACTGCTTCAGGAATTCAATTTTCCGGAAACACTTCCGATAGGGATGCCATCTACTTTGTTGGAACGCCGTCCCGACATACGTCAGGCAGAGCAGAAGTTGATTGCTGCCAATGCCAAAGTAGGGGTAGCTTATACGAATATGTTTCCTCGTCTCGCCCTGACAGGTGGTTTCGGTACTGAGAGTACGTCTTTGTCCGAACTTTTAAAATCTCCTTATGCTGTTATGGAAGGGGCTTTATTGACTCCTATTTTTGGCTGGGGAAAGAACCGTGCTGCATTGAAAGGCAAAAAGGCAGCTTATGAGGCGGAACTACATAGTTATGAGAAATCAGTTTTAACTGCTTTCAAGGAAACACGTAATGCGATTGTCAACTTTAATAAGATAAAAGAGGTGTATGCTCTTCGTGCCAATCTGGAACGTTCGGCTAAGAGTTATATGGACTTGGCTCAGTTGCAATACATTAATGGAGTAATCAATTATTTGGATGTTCTGGATGCCCAGCGTGGTTATTTTGATGCACAAATTGGTCTGAGTAACGCTATTCGTGATGAATTGATAACCGTAGTGCAGCTTTATAAAGCACTGGGTGGTGGCTGGAAGCAATAGCATCTGTACCGGTGTCACGAAATAAAATGAGAGCTTCTCTTTCATAATTCGAGGAAAAATGCGAAATTTGCAACGCTTTTCAAGTTTGACAAGAAACTTACTAACACCTTTAAATAAAAATAAAGAAAATGACTAAAAGTGCATTGCAAATCGCAAGGGCTGCTTATCAGCCCAAACTTCCGAAAGCATTGGCAACAGGAGCCGTTAAAGCTGTAGCAGGTTCTGCTACTCAATCTGTAGCCGATCAGGAAGCTATCAAAGCATTATTCCCTAACACGTACGGAATGCCGTTGATTACATTCGAAGCAGGTGAAGCTGTTCAACTTCCTGCCATGAACGTAGGTGTAATCCTTTCCGGTGGACAGGCTCCGGGCGGACACAATGTAATCTCTGGTTTGTTCGACGGTATCAAAAAACTGAATCCGGAAAATAAGCTGTACGGCTTTATTTTGGGACCCGGCGGTCTGGTAGACCACAACTATATGGAACTGACTGCCGACATCATCGACGAATACCGTAATACAGGTGGTTTCGATATCATTGGTTCGGGACGTACAAAGCTGGAAACTGAAGCTCAATTTGAAAAGGGATTGGAGATTATCAAGGAACTGGGCATCAAAGCATTGGTAATCATCGGTGGTGATGACTCTAATACAAATGCCTGCGTATTGGCTGAGTATTACGCTGCTAAAAAGTACGGTGTGCAGGTAATCGGTTGTCCGAAAACGATCGACGGTGACTTGAAGAACGATATGATTGAAACTTCCTTCGGTTTTGATACAGCTTGCAAGACTTATGCGGAAGTGATTGGTAACATTCAACGTGACTGTAACTCAGCTCGTAAATACTGGCACTTTATTAAGTTGATGGGTCGCTCGGCTTCTCACATCGCATTGGAATGTGCTTTGCAGGTACAGCCTAACGTATGTATTGTTTCTGAAGAAGTAGAAGCAAAAGATATGTCTCTGGATGATGTAGTGACATCTATCGCTAAAGTGGTGGCCGACCGTGCTGCACAGGGAAATAACTTCGGTACAGTGCTGATCCCGGAAGGATTGGTTGAATTTATTCCGGCAATGAAGCGTCTGATTGCTGAGTTGAACGACTTCCTGGCTGCTAATGCAGAAGAGTTCTCTCAGATTAAGAAGTCTCACCAGCGTGATTATATCATCCGTAAGTTGTCTCCGGAAAACTCTGCTATCTATGCAAGTCTGCCGGAAGGTGTAGCTCGCCAGTTGACACTGGATCGTGACCCGCACGGAAACGTTCAGGTATCACTGATCGAAACAGAAAAACTGTTGTCTGAAATGGTAGCTACCAAATTGGCTGCATGGAAAGAAGATGGCAAATACGTAGGTAAGTTTGCTGCTCAGCACCACTTCTTCGGTTACGAAGGACGTTGCGCCGCTCCGTCAAACTTCGATGCTGATTACTGCTATTCTTTGGGTTACACAGCTTCTATGTTGATTGCCGACGGTAAGACTGGCTATATGTCTTCTGTACGTAACACAACTGCTCCTGCTGCTGAATGGATTGCCGGTGGTGTGCCTATCACGATGATGATGAATATGGAACGCCGTCACGGTGAAATGAAACCGGTTATCCAGAAGGCATTGGTGAAACTGGATGGTGCTCCTTTTAAAGCATTCGCTGCACAACGTGACCGTTGGGCTGTTGAAACGGATTATGTATATCCGGGTCCGATCCAGTACTTTGGTCCTACGGAAGTTTGCGACCAGGCAACTAAAACTTTGCAACTGGAACAAGCTAAATAAGTAAACTTCACAGAGTTGTTGTATCAAGCAACGTTGTGATGAAGAGTTATTCAGGCACGGATTACGCAGATTAACACGGTTTTAAGAAATAGTATGCTAAAACTGTGTAATCCGTGTAATCCGTGCCTATCTTTCATATATTTATTCATCAAAACAAATGTCGTCACGTAATAATCCGATTTCTGCTGTCCAAAAGAAAAGAACAGTTGCCACTACCAGAAAAAAGGGGACCGTTTCTTCTTCCAAACCTTCCCGTGCCCAGAAAAAGGCACCGATGAAGCATGGTTATTCGATGTCCGGCTGGCTTCGCAATTTATTGGCTGTGGTGATTATCGGTTGTTTCTCCGTCATTTTCTATTATTTCTTTCTTCGTCCTTATGCCTATCGGTGGAAACCTTGCAATGGCATGAAGGAATACGGAGTCTGCATTCCTTCCGGATATGACATTCATGGGATTGACATTTCTCATTATCAAGGAAAAATAGACTGGGGAAGACTTTTACAAAATAAGCAGACGGCTACTCCTTTGCATTTCATCTTTATGAAAGCGACTGAAGGAGGAGATCATAACGATACTACATTCGAAGCCAATTTTGTAAACGCACGTAATCATGGTTTTATTCGTGGCGCTTATCATTTCTATATTCCCGGTACAGATGCTTTGAAACAAGCGGATTTCTTTATCCGCACAGTTAAACTGGATTCCGGTGACCTGCCCCCGGTACTCGATGTGGAAGTGACCGGACGAAAAGAGAAAAAAGAATTGCAGCAAGGCATTAAGCGTTGGCTGGATCGTATAGAATCCCATTATGGAGTGAAGCCCATTCTTTATACTTCTTATAAATTCAAGACCCGTTATCTGGACGATTCTATTTTTAATGCTTATCCTTACTGGATTGCCCACTATTATGTCGATTCAGTGAAATATCAGGGTAAATGGCATTTCTGGCAACATACGGACGTTGGAAACGTACCGGGTATTAAAGAGGATGTAGACCTCAATGTATTCAACGGGACCTTAGAGGAACTCAAAAAGTTGACAATTAAGTAGCGGGTACGTTTCTTGTCATACAACTAATCTCTTCTTTCATTTGTTATAATCGTATTATTACTAAAAAGATACGATTATGAAATTTGATATAGCTATTATTGGTGGTGGCCCTGCTGGTTATACAGCTGCCGAAAGGGCGGGAGCTAACGGACTAAAAGCCGTTTTGTTTGAAAAAAAGGCAATAGGAGGAGTGTGTCTGAATGAAGGATGTATTCCTACTAAAACATTGCTATATTCTGCTAAAATACTGGATAGCATTAAGACTGCTTCCAAATATGGAATCTCAGCGGAGTCTCCTTCCTTTGACTTATCCAAAATCATGAGCCGGAAAGATAAAACAGTGAAGATGTTGACAGGTGGAGTGAAGATGACTGTTAATTCTTATGGTGTGACGATTGTAGAAAAAGAAGCGGTGATAGAAGGAGAATCCGGCGGACTGATTCGGATTGCTTGCGATGGAGAAAAGTACGAGGTCAAATATTTATTGGTTTGCACCGGTTCTGATACAGTAATTCCTCCGATACCCGGATTGTCAGAGGTTAGTTACTGGACTTCCCGAGAGGCACTGGAGATAAAAGAACTTCCCAAAACATTGGTGATTATTGGTGGCGGAGTAATCGGTATGGAGTTTGCCTCATTCTTTAACAGTATGGGGGTGAAGGTACATGTCGTTGAAATGATGCCGGAGATTTTGGGTGTAATGGATAAGGAAACCAGCGGTATGCTTCGCTCGGAATATGCAAAGCGCGGAGTCACTTTCTATTTGAATACTAAAGTGGTGGAAGTGAAGCTTGGTGGAGTTGTGATTGAAAAAGAAGGAAAGTCCTCAACGATTGAAGCGGAAAAGATATTGCTTAGCGTAGGGCGTAAGGCAAATTTGGACAAAGTCGGACTGGATAAACTGAATATAGAACTTTATCGGAATGGGGTAAAAGTTGATGAACATTTATTGACTTCTCACCCGAGGGTATACGCTTGTGGAGATATTACGGGGTATTCCTTGCTGGCACATACGGCAATTCGTGAAGCGGAAGTAGCTGTCAACCACATTTTAGGAGTGGAAGATCAGATGAACTATCATTGTGTTCCGGGAGTCGTTTATACAAATCCGGAAGTAGCCGGAGTGGGTAAGACGGAAGAGGAATTGATTCAATTGGGGCTACCTTATCGGGTTACTAAACTACCGATGGCATATTCCGGCCGGTTTGTTGCGGAGAATGAACAGGGGAATGGTATCTGCAAGTTGATTCAGGATGAGGAAGGGCATATCATAGGTTGTCATATAATCGGGAATCCTGCATCAGAACTGATTGTTATAGCCGGTATTGCTATCCAGAAGGGATATACAATCGAAGAATTCCAGAAGAGTGTATTTCCACATCCTACGGTTGGGGAGATTTACCATGAGCTACTCTTCTCATAAGTAATTCTTTTGAAAGAATAAGGAGTATACATTATGGTTCGTTGTATTCATAGTCCTTTCACCGATATTTACTTCCATTTGGCGGCAGAAGAATATCTGTTGAAGCAGGGAGCTGATGATGTTTTTATGCTTTGGCAGGATACGCCTTCTGTGGTGATGGGCAAACATCAACGTGTACAGTCGGAAGTGGACCGGGAGTGGGCGGAACTGCAACAGATTCATATTGCCCGTCGATTTTCGGGAGGAGGAACGGTATATCATGATTTGGGCAATGTCAATTTGACTTTTATTGAGACAGTGTCCCGTCTGCCTGATTTCAAGACATATCTTCATCGCGTATTGGAATTTTTCGTTTCAATTGGCTTAACTGCCGAAGGAGATGAACGACTGGGCATCTATCTGCATGGCTTGAAGATATCGGGGAGTGCTCAATGTGTATATAAAAATAGAGTTCTGTATCATTGTACTTTACTCTATGATACGGATATGACCATATTGAATAAGGTTTTAAATCCGGAAGGAAAAATAGAAGAAAAAGAATCAGTGCCTGTATATGCCGTTCCTTCTGTCCGAAGTGCGGTCACTAATATTTCCAACTACTTGCCTATGGAGACGATTGAGGATTTCAAAAAGACTGTTTTCCAATATTTTAGTAAGGGGCAATCGGCTGTTGCTTTCAATGAATGGGAGCTAGGGGTTATTGACAAACTTCGGAAAGAAAAATATATCCGGGACGAATGGATATTCAGCCGCTGAAGTCCGGTTAAAAATACTTTAACTTAAAACTTTCTATTTCAGCGGGTTGTTTTAATATATCAAGGTTGAATAATAAATTTACTGTCTATGTCAAGATTCGAAATAAAAATGCCCAAGTTGGGCGAGAGTATAACCGAAGGGACTATTGTTTCTTGGTCTGTAAAAGTGGGGGATATCATTCAGGAAGACGATGTTCTCTTCGAAGTAAATACTGCAAAAGTCAGTGCGGAAATTCCTTCTCCGGTAGCCGGGAAAGTAGTGGAAATTCTATTTAAAGAAGGTGATACGGTTGCTGTTGGTACTGTGGTTGCTGTTGTGGATATGGGAGGAGAGGAAGATGATTCTTCTCAGGAGAATGTTAGTGATTCTCATGAAAAAGTATTTGCAGAGTCTGAGATTCAGAAGGGAAATCAGGAATCTATTGAGACAAAAGAGGAACGCTGGTATTCTCCTGTTGTCATTCAGTTGGCACGGGAAGCTAAAATTCCGAAAGAGGAACTGGATTCCATACAAGGTACAGGATACGAAGGGCGGTTGAGTAAGAAAGATATCAAAGATTATATTGATAGAAAGAAAAGAGGACTTTCCGGAACGCCGGAGCCTGCACCGTCTGTGCCCTCTGCATCGTCTCCAAAAACGGCATCACCGGTAGGCAGTGCACCTGCTGTATCTGCAAGTGTTGCACCTGTAACAACAGCACCCGCTGCTGTTGTATCATTCGCGGCGTCCAACATTCCGGGAGTGGAGGTGAAAGAAATGGACCGGGTTCGCCGTATCATTGCAGATCATATGGTTATGTCAAAGAAAGTATCTCCGCACGTAACCAATGTTGTGGAGGTCGATGTTACTAAACTGGTTCGCTGGCGTGAAAAGAATAAAGATGCTTTCTTCCGCCGCGAAGGAGTGAAGTTGACATATATGCCTGTAATAACAGAGGCTGTAGCAAAAGCACTGTCCACCTATCCTCAGGTAAATGTATCGGTCGACGGCTACAATATCCTGTTTAAGAAGCATATTAATGTGGGCATTGCTGTTTCTTTGAATGATGGTAACTTGATTGTTCCTGTGGTACATGATGCCGATCATTTGAATCTTAACGGATTGGCTGTTGCCATCGATTCATTGGCAATCAAAGCGCGTGACAACAAATTAATGCCTGAAGATATTGATGGAGGTACATTTACTATTACCAATTTCGGTACTTTTAAGAGCCTTTTCGGCACACCGATCATAAATCAGCCTCAGGTAGCTATCTTGGGAGTGGGATACATTGAGAAGAAACCGGCTGTCATAGAGACACCGGAAGGAGATACAATTGCCATCCGTCATAAAATGTACCTGTCTCTTTCTTACGATCACCGTGTGGTAGATGGTATGCTGGGGGGCAACTTCCTGCATTTTATCGCCGATTATCTGGAGAACTGGGAAGGTTGATACTTGATTATTTTATTCATTAAGAATTGCATTAACCATGAAAAAGAAATATGATATAAAGACAACAGATGTAGAAACCCTGAAAAAATGGTATCATCTGATGACACTAGGGCGTGCTTTGGACGAAAAGGCACCATCTTATCTGTTACAATCACTAGGCTGGTCTTACCATGCTCCTTATGCCGGGCATGATGGAATCCAGCTGGCTATTGGTCAGGTTTTCACACTTGGAGAGGACTTTCTGTTTCCTTATTACCGTGATATGCTGACTGTACTTTCTGCCGGAATGACAGCCGAAGAGGTCATATTGAACGGTATTTCAAAAGCGACTGATCCGGGTAGTGGCGGTCGCCATATGTCCAATCACTTTGCCAAACCGGAGTGGCATATTGAGAACATTTCTTCTGCTACCGGCACACATGACCTGCATGCAGCTGGTGTAGCGAGAGCAATGGTATATTATGGTCACAAAGGAGTGGCAATAACTTCACACGGCGAATCCGCCACTTCCGAAGGATTTGTTTACGAAGCTATTAATGGAGCCAGTCTGGAACGTCTTCCGGTGATCTTTGTTATTCAGGATAACGGATATGGCATTTCCGTACCTAAATCGGAACAAACTGCCAACCGTAAAGTTGCCGAAAACTTTTCCGGCTTTAAGAATTTGAAAATCATCTACTGCAACGGAAAAGATGTTTTTGATTCTATGAATGCTATGAGCGAAGCTCGTGAATATGCGATCAACACCCGTAATCCAGTGATAGTACAAGCCAATTGTGTTCGTATCGGTTCTCACTCCAATTCAGATAAACATACCTTATACAGGGATGAAGATGAACTGGAATATGTGAAAGAGGCAGATCCTTTGATGAAATTCCGACGGATGTTATTACGTTACAAACGTTTGACGGAAGAGGAATTGCAACAAATTGAAGTCGAGGCTAAAAAAGAACTGTCTGCTGCCAATCGTAAAGCGTTGGCAGCTCCTGATCCCGATCCTAAGAGTATTTATGACTTTGTGATGCCCGAACCTTATCAACCTCAGAAGTATAAAGAGGGGACTCATCAGGAAGAAGGGGAGAAAACTTTCCTTGTAAATGCTATTAATGAAACTTTAAAAGCTGAGTTCCGACATAATCCGGATACCTTTATTTGGGGACAGGACGTAGCAAACAGAGAAAAAGGGGGAGTTTTTAATGTGACCAAAGGGATGCAGCAGGAGTTCGGTGAAGCACGTGTGTTCAGTGCACCTATTGCCGAAGATTATATTGTAGGTACGGCCAACGGAATGAGTCGCTTCGACCCTAAAATTCACGTGGTGATAGAAGGGGCGGAATTTGCCGACTACTTCTGGCCTGCTGTAGAACAATATGTAGAGTGTACACATGAATATTGGCGCAGCAATGGTAAGTTTGCACCGAATATTACTTTGCGACTGGCTTCCGGAGGATATATCGGTGGTGGATTATATCATTCTCAAAATATAGAAGGTGCACTGACTACCTTGCCAGGTGCACGTATCGTTTGTCCTTCTTTTGCTGATGATGCAGCCGGACTGTTGCGTACCAGTATGCGTTCTAAAGGATTTACGCTGTTTTTGGAACCGAAGGCATTATATAATTCGGTAGAAGCAGCTGCCGTTGTTCCCGAGGATTTTGAAGTTCCTTTCGGAAAGGCACGTGTTCGCCGTGAAGGAACAGATTTGAGTATTATAACTTATGGTAATACTACTCATTTTTGTCTACATGCGGCTGAACGGCTGGAAAAAGAAGGAGGATGGAAAGTTGAAGTCATCGATATCCGTTCGTTGATGCCATTAGATAAAGAGGCGATTTTTGAATCAGTGAAGAAGACTAGCAAGGCATTGGTTGTTCACGAAGATAAAGTGTTTTCAGGCTTTGGGGCAGAGCTGGCAGCCATGATTGGTTCGGAAATGTTCCGGTATTTGGATGGTCCGGTACAACGTGTCGGTTCTACTTTCACTCCGGTTGGCTTTAATCCTATTCTGGAGAAAGAAATTTTGCCGGATGAAGCGAAAATATATGAAGCTGCCAAAAAGGTGCTGGAATATTAATCGAATAAAATGGAGGTATAGTTTATGAAAAAGATTGGTTTGTTTTATGCCACCAAAGCTGATAAGACTACTTGGGTGGCAGAGAAGATTCAGAAAGAATTTGGAAAAGATAAGCTAGAGGTTGTTGCTATAGAACAGGCGTGGCAGAATGATTTTACAGCATATGATTGTTTTATAGTAGGCGCTTCTACCTGGTTTGATGGGGAACTCCCAACCTATTGGGATGAACTCTTGCCGGAACTTAGGACGCTGAATCTAAAAGGGAAAAAAGTTGCCATCTTCGGATTGGGTGATCAGATACGTTATCCCGAAAACTTTGCAGATGGCATCGGACTGCTTGCCGAGGTATTTGAAGGAGATGGGGCCACATTGGTCGGTTTTACTTCTTCCGAAGGATATACTTTTGAACGTTCCCGGGCACTGCGCGGAGATCGGTGGTGTGGCTTGGTGGTAGATCTGGATAATCAGTCTGAGCAGGCGGAAAAGAGAATCAGGGAATGGTGTGAACAGGTAAAGAAGGAATTTGAATGATGTTGCCTGTGCTATGTGATTGAAAAAATAATAAGATAGCTGCGGTGATATCGCTATACTCCTTTTTTAGTATTGAGGGACATATTGCAAGAGATGCTGATCTCGTGCAGTATCAGATGAACATCTCTTGTGTGACAAGATGGGTATGTGGTACTGTACAAAATCAGCATCTCCTGTATTTTATAGTCTGAGACTGATAAAAATGTCTTAAAGATAAATTGCAAATAGCTAACCTTTGCAGACGAACTTAACCTCTGCCCAGCGATTTTTCTCCTTATAATGGACGAAAACCAGCCCATTTTTTTCTGCCTCTTCTCGGATAGCATGAATATCATCTATGTAGAACCCACTCATATAGAGTTCGGACCCCGGATGCATACAGGCAATGTAGTGTCTCATGTCGTTCAGCAGAATGTTCCGGTTAATGTTAGCGATAATCACATCAAAAGGACCTTTACCGACAAGTGATGAAGCATCTCCTTGCGAAACTGCAATTTCGTTTACACCGTTCAGTTCGATGTTTTCAATAGAGTTGCGTACACACCATTCATCAATATCGATGGCAGTACAGGGACGGGCACCTCTCATGCGTGCAAGTATGGCAAGGATCGAAGTTCCGCAACCCATGTCCAGCAGGGATTTGTCTTTTAGTTCGCTGTCCAGCAACTCTTCGATGATGAGGCTTGTCGTTTCATGATGTCCTGTGCCGAAAGCCATTTGCGGGTTTATTACAATATCATATTCTGCTTTCGGAACATCATGGTGGAATGTACTGTGAATTACACACCGGTCTCCGATAACAATCGGTTGGAAGAAATTCTTTTCCCATTCTTCATTCCAGTCCTTGTCTTCTGCCTCAGTGTAAGTATAGGTGATTTCTGTATCGGGCAGTGGAAAGTCTGCGATAGCATTTTTAATACTTGTTTCGTCACACAAGGATTGTTGAATATATGCGGTAAGTCCGCCTTCACATTCCATAAAACTCTCAAATCCGGCTTCACCAAGGACGGCTGCCAATACATCGTTCACCGTTTCGGTGCAGGGATGTGTACGGAATACAAATTCAAAGTATTTCATAATCTTTCTTTATTCTGAATAATGTGCAAAGATACTCAAAAAACGAATTATTAGCTAAGTAATTGTGTTAAGTATATGCTGCTATTGTTTTTTTGTATCTTTGTGTGAACGGTCGATAGGCAGAACCTGTTTGATAAAGAAACATGAACAAAAGAACATTCGTATTATTATTGGGCTTGGCTACGTATTTATTTACGGGTTTAGGGAATGCTGTCAATGCCCAATCCATTCATAAACTACCTCATTTATTATCTCTCTCAAATCGTAATCTGATTTATTCCACTACTTCCGTATGGAAAGATTCTATCTTGGCATTATGTGCGGAGGTAGAACAGGAAGCTTGGGAGTCAGAAGATTGGAATACTGCATTCCTGGCGGCACAGATAAAAGTCAATGCTACCTGTCTGAAAGGAGGAACAGGCGAGGCGATTGTTCAGGCGCAGGAGATGTATGAAAAGGCTAAACTGTTAAATTCATCACGGGGAAGAGCCTTGTCATTGCAGGCTATTGGGGATACTTATATGCATACAGGGCTTTATGCATTGGCAGTTGAGACGTTTCTGTCAGCCGAAGCAGAATTACAAAATAATAATGATGCCTTTATAAAGCTTCGCTTAGTTATTCAGCAGATTTATGCTTATTTGAAAATGAATGAGGTGGAGAAGGCAATGGAGTATCTGGATATAGCCGAGAGGCTTCTCCCTCAAAATTTAATAGGGAAAGAAGACTTTGAATTCTATATCCAGTCGTATCGCACACTAGGATATATTCAGGTTGGAAATAAAGAATTGGTTGAGAAATATTGGGAAAAGGCGACGAACTTGCAAAGAACAAATGAGTACTTGTCCGAATTATCACTGGATTTATATATCAGCTATTATCTTTTTCAGAAAAACTATACGAAGGCAGTTACTTTATATGATTCCCTGATTGTAGCTACAAAAGAAAGAGGGAATCTATATGAATATAAGAATGCTTTGCAGTCGAAAGGAGCTTTGTTGCATATTTTAGAAGACTTGCAACAGGCCGCTGTGCTTTATCATGAGGTGAAGGAGTTGAATCGCTCTTTAGAAACGGAACGTTTTGCAGAAGCTTTGGATTCCATACGTTCAACGTATATAGCCGATCGTATGAAATTGGAGAATGCGGAGGTATATGACGGGCTGTTGGCACGGATCATATGTTATACTCTCATTGTGCTTGTTATCATCGGAATATTAATTGTAGTGATTAAAAGAAATAATAAGGAATTAGACAAGTCACGCGTAAGATTGTCTGAAGCAAATGAGAGAGCTAAGCGGTCTATTTTATCTAAAAGTATGTTCCTCTCAAACATGACGCATGAAATCCGGACACCGTTGAATGCTATTGTCGGGTTTTCGGAAGTTCTTTCGTCTATGGGAGATGCAATTGATGATGAGACAAGGCAAATGTGTGGAGATAGTATCAGGCAAAATGCACAATTATTGCATAAACTAATCAATGATGTGATGGAATTGTCCGAACAAGAGGAGAACAATATGTCATTTAACTTAGAACGGCACGAAGTTGTAGCCTTATGTCAAAGAACCATAGAAACGATTGAAAAAGTAAAGCGGACTTCAGCAGAAATTGTATTTCATACATCGTTGAATGAATTGGTTTTAAAAACAGATAGTACCCGTTTGCAGCAAGTTCTGATTAATCTGTTGATTAATGCTACGAAATTTACTCCGAAGGGACCATTGCCCTTTTGCTTGATATCGATACCGAAAAGCAAGAGGCTGTCTTTACTGTGGAGGATACGGGGTGTGGTATTCCTTTGGATAAGCAGCCTGCTATCTTTTCTCGTTTTGAAAAGTTACATGAGGGAATTCAGGGTAGTGGAATCGGACTTTCTCTTTGTCGGTTTATTGTGGAACACCTGAAAGGGAAAATCTGGATTGATCCGAAATATACCTCCGGTGCAAGATTTGTATTTACACATCCGTTAGAAAATGATAGCCATGAGAATGAATAAAATAATATTATTGTTATCTTGGATGTTCCTTGGGGGGGTGGCGTATGTATACGCAGGTGATAGCAGTGCGAAAGAAATATTGATGCAAAAGTTGGAATCAACGGGACATGATACTTTACGATTGAAAACGTTATGCGAACTGGTTGATGTTTGCAAACCGGAACCAATCGTTAGAAAACAATATGTTGACGAACTATTGAAAGAAGCCGAGTCTCAAAAGGATAATCTTTATAAATGTCGTGCCTACCTATATCATATTTATATATGCTTCAATGAGAATAATCGGGAAGAACTTCGAAAGTGGCTTGATTTATTGGTGCCTTTAGCTAAGAAAGAAAAGTATTACGATTTAGTCTTTTTGGGAGAACAATGTGACATTGATTTATTAGTATTGAATGAGAGTTTTGAAGAGCTTGAAGACCGAGCTACGGATATGTTGCACGAAGCTCAGGCATTGAAGAATAATAAAGGCATTGTATTGGCATACCAAAGTATAGCATGAGCTTATCGTGTGACCGGTAGAGTGAAACAAGCTGGTGATATGCTGGAAAAGGCTTATGCTCAATCTCTGGAATTTAATGATTATACAATATCTGCTGATATAAATAATAGCCTGATAATGGTATATAAACTGCTTAAAGATTATCCCGGTCTGTTGAAATGCATACAGGAACGGGAGAGAATCATTCAGAATGAGATTCGCAGGCAACCGGATATGGAGCAAATGTTGCATCTTGATTTTTTTTATTTATATGTATCTTATGCCGAATATTATTTTGCAATGGGAGATTTGCCAAATGCAAAGAAGTATATTCAGTTGACCGATAAATATTATTCTGACAGATATTTTGTTAATAAATTGAGATACTACGAGATAAATAAAGCCTATTATGCGGCAACGGAGCAATGGGATGAGGCGATAGCCTGTGTGGATTCTCTTATTATCGGTTATCGAAAAGTTGACTATTCTTATTATAATAATGCATTACTCGATAAAGCTGATATTTTTCTGGATATGGAAGATTACGAACGTGCCTTGCCGCTGTATGAAAAGGCATTAAAGGCTAATGATTCAATTTCTGTTTCGATATACAACAAGCAGGTCAATTTTATTCGGAATACCCATGCTACAGAGAAAATCCAGTTGCAGACTTTACGTTTCCGTTATTATATAAGCATGTCCGTATTAATTTTGATGGCGGTGATCATTATTGTTTTATTAATTTTTTCCATTCTTAAATATCGTATCAACAGAGAACTGCGCAAGTCAGAAAGAAAAATGCGACGAATAGCCCAGGAAGTAGAAAAGGTAAATAAGGTAAAGGAATCATTTATTTCTAATATGAATAATGCGATACGGGAACCGTTGACGGAAGTTGTGGACTGCTCTCTGGCATTGGCTTCTGATAAAGAATTCACTGATGAGCAGAAGAACCGCGCCGCAGGTGTTATATCTAAAACGGCTACAGAATTATCTCAATTAATAAATGATATACTCGATCTATCCCGTTTAGAAGCAGGTATGATGAAGTTTCAGACAGCGGAGTTGTATTTTAATACTTATCTGGAAGAAGCTATCGGGACGGCTTCTGTTAATAAAGAGTTACAGATAAATAATAAATTGGAACAAGGTGTTAATTACTTGATTCGTTATGATGGAAACTGGTTGTTCAGACTTATGAAGACAGTGTTTATTCCAGTTGATGAGGTACCACGTGAGCCATTGAGAATTCTGATAGAAACGAATATGGTTAAGAATGAGATTATGGTTACTGTATATAATTCTATTTTTATCACCACTTCTCCTGTACAGAACATTGTGATTCAAAGTGAAATGAATCGTATGCTTGTGGAGCATTTCGGAGGAGCCTGGATTGTAAATGAGGAATATGTACAGTTTACTATTCCATTTGTTTGATAGACTGATTGCGGCAGTCTTGATATAACAAAATAATCTTTCCCCTTCATAAAAGTCGTGAAAATAGGGATTTCCCTATAATCGTTTGGGGAAAATCTCCCCTAAGTGGTAAATCTCTTCCTTATCTTTGTAATGTGAATAAGTTTAAGTAATTACATAAACCGAGATGATATGAAAAAGATTGTTTATTTCTTGCTAATTGCTTTATGCCTCCCTATAGGCTTGATGGCACAAAGCGTTGATGACGACCTTTATTTCGTACCTTCTAAAGACAAGCAGGAGAAGAAAGAAACGACTCCAGTGAAGAAGGAACCGAAAAAGCAAGTCACGACCAACATCTATACATCACCGGGCACTACTGTTGTTGTTCAGGACCGTAAGGGAAACACACGGGATGTAGATGAATATAACCGTCGTTATGATGCAAAGGATAATGAATTCGTATTGGATAACGATACCTTATACATAAAAGAGAAAGATCAGCCGGATTTGGATGGAGAATGGGTAACTGGTGAATTCAATGGTACACAGGATGACTATGAATATGCCGAACGCATAATCCGTTTCCGTAATCCGCGTTTTGCTATCAGCATTAGCAGTCCTCTATATTGGGATGTAGTTTACGGACCTAATTCATGGGACTGGAATGTATATACTGATGGCATGTATGCTTATGCTTTCCCGACATTCAGTAATCCTCTTTGGTGGGATTGGCGTTACAACTCTTACGGTTGGGGATGGAACTATGGTTGGGGATGGAATCGTCCTTACTATGGCTGGGGATATTACCCGGGTTCATGGGGCGGCTGGTATGGTGGCTACTGGGGTGGCTTCTATGGCGGCGGTGGCTATTGGGGACATCATCACCACTGGGGTGGTGGTCCTAGCTGGGGCTGGGGCGGTGGAGGCGGCAGCCATTGGGCTGGCAACTCATATACAAATCGTCGTTCTTATGCTCCTAACAGATCAATCTCTACCTCTCGTCGTTCAGATTATAACCGTTCACAGACTCGTAGAGCAACAAGTGTAACTTCGGGCAATCGTACCAGTACGACAGGACGGGTAGTTTCAAGAAGAGAGTCTGCCGTACGTTCAGGAGTAAGTACTCGCTCAGACGCATCTTCTTCAAGAAGGAGTACCTATACACGCCCAAGTAGTACTCGGAGTAGTTCTACCTATAATAGTACACGAGGAAGTAGCAGTACACGTAGTTCGTCTACATATTCTCCTTCTTCTTCATCGAGAAGAACTAGTTCTTCTACTTATAATAGAGGAAGTTCTACATCACCTTCACGTACTTATTCAGGAGGAAGCAGTACACGTAGTAGTTCTTCATCTACTCGTAGCTATACTCCTAGCAGTAGTAGCAGTTCTCGCTCAAGTGGTAGCTATTCATCAGGAAGTTCTTCTTCCCGTTCCAGTGGCGGTAGCTATTCTTCTGGTGGTAGTTCATCTCGTTCTAGTAGTGGAAGTAGTGGCGGTGGCGGGTCTTCCAGCAGAAGTAGCAGACGATAAAGTTGAGTAATATTCAAATGAATAATTTAAGATTATGAAAAAGATAATAACATTAGCATGTGCTCTATCTTGTATAATAGGTGCTAGTGCGCAATCTATATATGATGCTGCAAAGTTAGCTGAAAAGGATTTGAATGGTACTGCCCGTTTCGTAGGAATGGGCGGAGCAATGGGAGCCTTAGGAGGTGACATTACTACAATGGGGACAAATCCTGCCGGTATTGGTATATATAGAAGTAACGATGTGATGACTTCATTTAGTTTCTCTGCTTATGGTGCAGAAAGTAAATATGACAGAGAAACTTTTAATAATGATAAGAATCGGTGGTCGTTTGATAACATTGGCTTTGTTTTCTCTACCAAAGTTGGTAATGAAACTCCATTGCGTTATGTGAATTTTGGTTTCAATTACAAACGTTCGAAGTCATTGTATAAGAATATGTCAATGGCTGGATTTATGGGCGTATATGGTGATAGACCTGTATCACAGGCTAACTACATGGCGCAACAGGCTACTGACGCTGCAAAGTATGTTTGGGATTCATATAGAGAACCTCTGGACTATAGTAACAGAAATATCTATAGTGATAATGAAGCGGGATGGCTAGGAGCAATAGGATTTCAAGGTGGAATGATAGAGAAGGATAGTAAAGATGAAAATTTATATCATCCGTTAAATTATGGAGAACCTTATTCAGTTTTCAATTCTAGAGAACAAGGCGGAGTTGGAGAATATGATTTTAATATTGCTTTTAATATTAGTGATCGTGTTTATTTAGGTGTGACTGTCGGAGCCTATGACGTTAATTATAAAAAGTACTCAGGCTATGATGAATCGTATGATAATGATGAAGGTTATTTACTGGATAGCTATAGCAAGATCAAAGGATCGGGATTTGATATAAAGCTGGGAGCGATCATTCGTCCCTTTGAGAATTCTTCTTTCCGAGTTGGTTTTGCCGTACATACACCGACTTTTTATAAGTTGACTTATGCAACAAGTGCTCGTATGACTACTGATTACAAAGCGTCAACAGGTGATTGGGATCGTATAATCGTAGATACTTATGATTATGTAGGCGATATGGAACGGGATTACCGCTTGAATACTCCATGGACATTTAATGTAAATATGGGATATACAGTTGGAAATTCTTTAGCTTTGGGTGCAGAATATGAATATGAAGATTATTCTACAATGAAGTTTAAGTATCCCGGTAATGAAGGAGGAGGAGATATGGAATTTGAGACAGCTGAAGCTAAGAACTGTCTGAAAGGTACACATACATTCCGTTTAGGAGCCGAATATAAAGTAATTCCTCAATTTGCATTCCGTTTAGGATATAACTATACGTCATCAGCTTTTAAAGATGAGGCTGTGAAATATCTTCCTTCCAATTCTATTATGACTGATACTGATTTCTCTAATAAAATGTCACAGAATGTATTTACATTGGGTATAGGGTATAGGGGAAGTATATTTTATGCGGATTTAGCATATAAGTTTTCTGCATATAAAGAAGACTTCTATCCTTTCTTTAATGAATTTCAGGATGCTAAGTCTGGCGAATGGGCTTTAGTAACGCCACAGGCAACCAAAGTAACCAATACACGTAGTCAAGTACTGATGACTTTAGGTTTCCGCTTTTAATTAGAAACTGTTTTCAATTTCAATAATAACTTTTGTGTGTTAGAGTCCCTGGAATGCTGAGTGTCTACAGCGGTTCCAGGGATTTCTTTTTTTATTTTTTATTTGCTGACAAAACAGATTGTCGATGTTTCGTATATCGTAATATTCTCAGTGGATATAATTATTCTTTTTGTTTAAAGAAAAAAAACTACTTATTTTCTTGTTATTTAAAATAATTTCATATTTTTGTATTTGTAGTCAGAACCAAACTATGAAATATTGACGTCCTCTCTACACACAAACTTATTTTTATTAACCTTAAAAGAGCAGTATTATGTTTAAACCACTCAGATCAGTAAGTGTGCTGTTGCTCTTGTGTGCCATGCCGGCAGCAATTTCCTATGCAGCCTCTGACAATGGAGCAACAAGTGTGAATGTCACACAGCAAAACGGTACGTGTAAAGGTGTAGTAAAAGACAAAACAGGTGAAGCGGTTATCGGAGCTTCAGTTGTAGTCAAAGGTACTACAAATGGTGTAATTACCGATCTTGACGGTAATTTTGTTCTATCCAATGTTCCTGATGGGGCAGTTATTCAAATCTCTTATGTAGGTTATAGCCCCCAAGAAGTTAAATATACGGGCAAACCTTTAGACATTATCTTACAGGAAGATACGCAGACACTCGATGAAGTTGTAGTAACAGCTTTGGGTATTAAACGTCAGAAAAGGTCTCTCGGTTATTCTACTACGACAGTAGGAGGAAAAGACTTCACCGAAGCCCGTACTACTAACATTGGTAATGCCCTTTCCGGTAAGATTGCCGGTGTTTCCGTTTCCGGAAATGCAACCGGTCCGGGTGGTAGTAGCCGTGTCGTTATTCGTGGTAATGCTTCATTGACAGGAAACAACCAGCCACTCTATGTTATTGATGGCGTTCCGTTTGATAATACCAATATCGGTAGTGCCGGTCAGTGGGGCGGTAAAGATATGGGTGACGGTTTGTCAAGCATCAATCCGGATGATATTGCTGATATTCAGGTGCTGAAAGGTGCTGCTGCATCTGCGCTTTATGGATATCGCGGTGGTAACGGTGCTATCTTGATTACCACTAAATCGGGTCAGAAAGGGAAACCGGTTTCTGTTGAATTCAATAATAACCTGGCTTTTGATGTGATTTATGATTACCGTGATTTCCAGGATACCTACGGGCAAGGAACGCAGGGCAATCGCCCGCTTTCTGCGGATGTGGCAAAATCAACTGAAACATCCAGCTGGGGTGAAATAATGGATGGAGGAAAGGCTGTAAACTTCTTGGGCAAGGAATATGCTTATTCTCCTGTTGATAACTGGAAGAACTTTTATCGTACAGGGATTAACAATACGACAACCTTGGCTGTGAGCGGTGCTTCCGATAAGATATCCTATCGTTTTGGTGTTTCCAATATGGCGGTAAAGGGTATACTTCCTAATTCCAGTATCAGTCAGCAAGGTATCAATATGAATACGACTTATGACATTTCCTCGAAAGTTCATTTGATGGTGAATGCTAATTATGTATTTGACAAGAATAAAGGTCGTTCAAATTTGTCTGATGGTAACAGTAATACAAATGCCGCACTTCTTTATCATGCTAATTCTTTTGATATCCGTTGGTTGGAACGCGAAAATCCGGATTGTGACTGGGGTACCGGTGCTGACGGTAAAGAACTGTTAGGTGGTACAAACGGTTATTTCAATAACCCGTATTGGTTGCAGTATAGAGTTACCAATGAAACAAACCGTAATCGTCTGACTGGTGGTATGACTTTGAAGTATGATATCTTTGATTGGTTATACATCCAGGGTGCCGTAACACGTGACGGTTATAATCTGGAATATTCTGAAGTGAAGCCAATCGGTTCTGCTTCTCCGGAAGACCCGCGTGGTTATATAAAGGAATATACTCAGAACTTCTCTGAAATGAACCTGAACTATTTGATCGGATTCAATAAGACATTTGGCGACTGGAGTGTCGGTGCTACTTTTGGTGGAAACCGTCAGAGGAACATTACAAAGAAATATGGTCTGGACGATAAGGCATCTTCCTTCTTTGTTCCAGATTTCTATTCAAGCAGTAACACAGCGAAGCATCTGTACAAGAAGGAATATACAGAATACCGGGTAAATTCAATTTATGGTACCGCAGATCTTGGTTACAAGAATCAGGTTTTCTTGAACTTAACAGGACGTAATGACTGGTTCTCCACTCTGGACCCGGATAATAATCATTATTTCTATCCTTCTATTGGTATGTCATGGGTATTTAGCGATACATTCAAGACTCCCGACTGGTTTACTTTCGGAAAGATTCGGGCATCTTATGCTGCTGCATCTAACGGAACAAAAGCATATCAGAACCTTCTTACCTATAAAGTAGATAACTACCAGTCTAACGGACAGCCTGTGGTGACGATCAATAACTCTACCGTACCCAATAAAGGCTTGAAACCTGTTCAAATCTCCGAATGGGAAATTGGTTTGAATCTTTCTTTCCTGGACAACCGTTTATCATTGGATGCTGCTTATTATAAGAAGACAACCAAAGATGATATCGTACAGGTGACCACCAGTGGTGCTTCCGGATTTGAATCAGCGATTCAGAACGTTGGAGAAATCAGAAATAGTGGTGTGGAAGTGATGGTGAATGCTGTTCCTATTCATACGAAAGACTTCAACTGGAATTCTACATTCAATATAGCTTATAACAGCAGTGATGTAAAATACTTGGGAAAAGACGGAACGGGAGAAAACATAAAGAGACTGACACTTGATGGAGCTACCTCACGTTTAGGAAATGTTTCTGTTCAGAATATATTGGGACATCCTTATGGTGAATTAGTAGGTTATGAGTACAAGCGTACTCCGGACGGTCAAGTTATTTTTGAAAACGGTCTTCCCGTACATTCTGATGAAGTTCAGGTATTAGGAAACGGTGTTTATAAAGTAACCGGTGGATGGCGCAATGAATTTACTTACAAGAATATAACTCTTGCTTTCTTGATTGACTTCAAGGCAGGTGCTAAATTATTCTCCGGAACTAATTTGTCTCTCTATAGCAATGGTTTGCATAAGAATACTTTGCAGGGACGTGGCGCTGACGGTAAGGGAACAATGGTAGGCGATGGTGTAATGTCTGACGGTAAAGGCGGATATGTGAAGAATACTGTAGCTGTTTCTGCACAAGACTATTGGCAGGCTATTACCAATCAGAATATTGCTGAAGAGTTTGTTTATAATGCAAGTTTCATAAAACTGCGTGAACTTTCAATCGGATATACTTTGCCGCAGGCATGGTTGAATAAGCAGACACTTATAAAAGGTGTGACTCTTTCTTTAGTAGGTCGTAACCTTTGGACTATTTTGAAGCATACAGATAATATTGATCCGGAATCTGCTTATAATAACGGTAATGCTCAAGGTTTGGAATTGAACGGATATCCGGCTACGAGAAATGTGGGATTCAATGTAAATGTTAAGTTCTAACATCTTAAATACTGTAACAATGAAAAAGTTTACCTTATATATTTTGACAGCTTTCAGTCTGATGGGATTGACGACGAGCTGTAATGATTTTGGGGATGTGAATAATGACCCTATGAACCTGAATCCCGGAGTAGTGGATTATAAGATGGAGTTTACTCAAGTACAGGCGCAGATATGTGGTTCCGACTGGGATGTGTGGCGTAATGGCTGTATCTACACAGCCAATATGATACAGCATACAGCTACGGTGGACTGGGTGTATGGATCTTTTTATACATGGAGTGATCAGTATAGTGGTGCTTATTGGACAGGATTCTATTCCGGTGGTCGTGCGGCTATTCGTAATATAATAGATGTGATGAATAATTGGGAAGGAAATCCCGCTTATGAAAATGAGTATCAGATGTGCCGTATTATGAAAGCATATATGTTCCAGAATATGACCGATCTTTACGGTGATGTTCCTTATTCTGAAGCAGGTCAGGGATATTCTACAAATCCGATTCCGTATCCTAAATATGACACGCAAGAATCAATCTATAATGATTTGCTGAAAGAACTTGATGAGGCACAAGCCGCATTGAGCACCTCTGCCAGTAATACAATAGGAGCTGCGGACGTTATCTACGGAGGTGATGCTACAAAGTGGAAGAAGTTTGCGAACTCACTGATGCTTCGGGTAGCAATGCGTTTGACCAAAGTTGCCCCTGATAAAGCGAAGACATGGGTGGCTAAAGCAGTAGCGAATGGTTTGTTTGTAAGTAACGATGATAATGCAATTGTCAGACATGCCAATGGTTCGCCGAGTGATGACTCTGCAGAACCTTATGGAAAAGTATTTTCCAGTCTGGATACTCAGGCATTTTTTATCAGTGAAACTTTTATAGAAATATTGAAAGACGATCCTCGCCTTCCTTTGATTGCTACGGTTTGTACTAAAGACCCGAAGCCAGGATGGGGTGATGCTGATTTTGATTTGGGAGATAATGCTTCTGATAAACAGAAAGGTATGCCGGTTGGATATGATTCAAAAGGAGGAGACTGGGATATCAGTAAAGCTCCTGGCTATCCGGGTGATGATTGGAGAAAAACTTATTCTGTTCCTAATCGCACAGTATATGCACGTCCGGATTCACCATCTATGCTTGTCACTCATGCCGGCAATCTGTTGTTATTGGCAGATGCGGTGAAACGTGGATTATATACAGGAGATGCAGAAAACCTTTATAAAGAGGGGGTGACTGCCGCCATGAAGCAATTCTCTTATTATGAAAAAGCCACTACTACAATTACGGATGCTGAGATAGCCGCCTATCTGGATGCTAATCCATTGAACGCTGATACGGAGAAGGCTTTGGAACAGATTAATACGGAATATTATATCCACACATTCTGTAATGAGTATGAAGCCTTTGCAAACTGGCGTCGTACCGGATATCCTAAGCTGACTCCGTCCCAAAATGCAGCCAGCTATCCTAATAATGTGACAAATGGAGAGATTCCTCGTCGTTTCATTTATCCGACAAGTGAAATAACAGCTAACCCTGTTAATTACAACGATGCCGTAAAGAGACTTAGCGGAGGGGATAAGATGACATCACGCGTATGGTGGGATAAACAATAAAATGTAATATATAAGCCAGCCGGTTCGCCTTGAACTAGCTGGCTTATTGTATAGTTTTTAGGTATAAACAAGAAAACGGGATTCGTGATGAGTCCCGTTCTTTTATGAATATAATCAGAAAGATTTCATTAATGTTATCTGTACAATGGAACATTACCATCGATAATACCGCCCCCGATTCTTCTTGACAGTCTGACAGAAAGTGTACTTCCTGCTTTTAAATCCAAATCTTCTACCGCACTGATTTTCTGAACTACTCCTCCGATAGTGATAGTACCGATTTCTTCTCCGGCATTGATCTTTTGCGGAAGCACATTGGTAACAGCACCTTCGGATACTTTCTTTACTTCGATATTCTCTGATAAAGCATTCTCGTTGACTTCAATAATACCGTTCAATAAATCCTGTGTACCTTCGTTCTTCAGGCTAAGTTCGACTTTAGCTTCCCCTTCATACGGATTATCATTTTCATCCAGTATAATAACCGGTACGGTCATTCGTTTGAATTTTAGGGATACATTCCGACTACCCGGAACGGCTTCTGCTGTTCCGAACAAATGTTCTTGTCCTCCTTTTAACAGGCGTTTGTTGCCACTTGATCTGGTAGCGGCTCCATCCGTCAGTGCAGGATAATGGGCGTAGAATGTAACTGTGCTTGTTGTAGCACTTATTTCACTCCAAGTACGGCTATCTTGGCCGACAATGAATGGGGTATAGTTCTGACCGGAAGCAGCCATAGAGATAACTTCTCCTGTGGTGATGCTGTTTTTGGCAGGAAACAGATCACTGCTGGTGCGGGTAAGCGGGTCAGAAAGAGCGTCGTCGATAGAGATTGAGAAGTTGGTTGCTTCTTTACTTGTTTCTTGCAGTTCATCCTGTTGCTGGCAACTGAACAAACATCCTGCGGCTAAAAGAACTAAAAAGTTTTTTCTTTTCATTTTACTAAGTATTAGTGAGTTTAAGTGAGATTTGGTGCTAATATTCTACTTTGTCTTCTTTAGACATCCAGGCTTCGAAGGCAGTAATGGCTTCGTTATGCAGCAGCACTTCGGAGGGAAGTTTTCTGTCGGCAGGCTTTAGAGCCAGTTCATCATAAATAAAGGAATCGTCGAAACCGATGTTCTTTGCATCCGTCTTATTATTACCATAATACATTTTGTCCAGTCTTGCCCAGTAAATGGCACCCAGACACATGGGGCAAGGTTCGCATGAAGTATAGATTTCGTATCCGCTGAGGTTGAATGTCCCCAATTTGGCGGCTACGGCACGTATGGCACTTACCTCGGCATGAGCGGTGGGGTCACACGAAGAGGTTACTCTGTTGACTCCTGTAGCTATAATTTCCCCTTCTTTGGTTGCAATGACGGCTCCGAACGGGCCTCCACCATTAGCAACGTTTTCTTTGGAAAGCTCGATTGCTTTCCTCATTAGTTCTTCTTTGGTCATAGTTATAAAAAATAATATCGTTAGTTTTGCTTTTATTGCTACCTTTCGCAAATATAAAGAAAACTAACGATAGAATATAGTGATTAAATTATTTTAAGAAACAAACAAGGGCAGGCTTCTTCTTAAAGCTTCCCTAATATTTTGTCCATTACCCAGTTAGTCAAGGTAGCACTTTCTCCGTTGCAGGAACAAACGGACTTACCCAGCAGATGATCTACTACTGCCTGTATAAGTGGCTGTTGTACATGTTCGGGATTGCCGATGCAAATTTCTTCACGTCCTCGTTCGGTGTGCAGACCGATCGGTTCGTAAGTAAACACAGAGAAGCAGATCATTCCTTTATCTCCGATGATTTCGATACGGTCCTCACGGGCAGAATCATGGGCAACAAAGCACCAGGAGCCGCTGCCAACCAATCCGTTATCAAACTGAAAGCAAGCGCTCAGTGTATCTTCGGCGGGGTAAAGCCCTCCGCGGTTGCTTTTATATCCGCTGGCTTCGAGGATGCAGCCGAACATGTCTTGCAGCAAATCAATCTGGTGCGGGGCAAGATCATAAAAGTAACCGCCTCCTGCAATATCAGCCTGTACGCGCCAGGGGAGGTTTTCACGGTTGTAATCCAAATCACGTGGCGGCTGGGCAAAACGGACTTGTACGTTGATGACATTACCGATAGAGCCATTCTCCACCATTTCTTTCA
>OGCM01001392.1_pt1 | contig 29582 bp, 26 predicted proteins | sample 1570151 | NCBI WGS metagenome assembly OGCM01 (sample SAMEA4370582, study PRJEB24528) | human gut metagenome
GATTCTGGTCAGCGAAAGCTGACATATTCTTCTCAGAATCACTGCACTCTACACTAATAAGAAACAACACTAATAAGAAACAGGAGGATTTTTTTATGAAACGTGGAATTGATATTAAATTAAATGTAAGACCGATTTTCCTTTCACTGGTACACCAGACCGTATTTGAGGGTCCATGTCGTTTCGGACATGATGAGGAGCTGGAAATGGCTTACGACCAGATGGTAGAGGCAGAGTTATTTGAACAGTACAAAAAAGACCTGAAAAAATATATCACAGATCCGCAGATCAACGTAATGGAGTGCATTTACATAGAACGTCATGAGGATTTCATGAGTCCGGAATCCATGTTTGAAGCTATGACCGTGGATAATGACGAGGTAGATCTGTATTTGTTTAATACAGAAATCGGACGTACCGATATTACGACAGAATTTGCACAGCGTTATAAAAAACCAATCGCTATTATGCCGTACAATTGCTGCTGTCTGGCAGACTGTGTACCGCCGCTGATCGCAAGAGGTCTGGAGGCATATGGTTTTTATGACTGGGATGATGCAAACAAGACTATGCGTGCCATGCGTGTACGCAAAGTGCTGAGAAATATGAATGTGCTGGTAACACCGAGATATAATGCGAATAAATCTTTCTCTTCTGAGTCCAGCTTTAACTCACTGGCACAGGTTACTGATAAATTCGGCATCAAATTCCGTGTGTTGAACGTACATGAATTTATCGAGACCACACATGTCGTGGATCCGACCACAAATAGTACGGTTCCCGGCAGAAATATCAACAACCTGGATGAGGCAGATATGGTAGAAATCGAGCGTATCACAGATGAGCTGATCGCCGGTGCAAATAAAGTTGGCATGGAACGTGATATGATCATCAAATCCGTAAAATTATGGTACAATGCGCAGAAACAGATGAAACTGTATGACTGCAACGCGTTCAGTATGCCATGTCCGGATGCCTGTGCAACCAGACGTCTGAATCAGGAGCAGTTTACCGCATGTTTATGCCATTCCCTGAACAACGAGATGGGTATCCCGTCTGCTTGTGAGTACGATATCGGAGCAGTTGTTGTCATGATGATTCTGTCCAACTTATCCAATTCCGCAGCTTATATGGGAAATACAAACCCGATCTTCTATGATGAAAATGGAGATGCGATTCCGGAGCGTGTTATTACAGCAGAGAACCTGAAAGATATCAAAAATGTACCGAATCTGTATTACACCTTCCATTCCACACCGAACAGAAAACTCAAAGGCTTTGACCAGCCGTATGAGGAGTATGGTATCCAGCCGTTCGCATACAGCGGATGGGGTGCAACCCTGCGATATGATTTTGCGAAAGATGCCGGTCAGGTAATTACAATGGCACGTATCTCTCCGGATTGCAGCCATATGATGATTGCAAAAGGAACGATTGTAGGAGGTGGCGGCGTAGACAGCCAGAACTGTTCCCTGAGTGTAATCTTTACTGTAGACAATCAAAAAGATTTCTTTAAGAAACAGGTTCGTTACGGTGGAAACCATATGCCGCTTGTATACGGTGATTATACAGAAGAACTGGAAATGCTGGCAGAAATGCTTGGTCTGGAAGTAGTAAGAGCATAGAAACTGTGTCTGTAAGATAAAATAAACAGGGCGCAAAGCGACTGTAGATGAGCTACCAGAATTAAAAAATCTAGTAGCAAAAAAGAAACAGGATGGTATAATAGATTTTGTAAAGATCATACATGTGTGGAGGAGATCAGAGGATCTCCTCCATGCTTGCTTTTAATGAAAAAAATACTATACAAATAGGAAAACTGGAAAACTAGAATGGACGGTAAAGATATAGAAGGAAGAGTCGATAGGATGCAAGCACAGATCAGAAATGATTTTCCAATCTTGGAACAGAAGATAAATAATAATCCGCTGATTTATTTTGACAACGGAGCGACCACACAGATGCCAAACTGTGTTCTGGAATGCCTGAACCGGCATTATATGCAGGATAATGCGAATGTGCACCGGGGAATCCATACACTAAGTGAAAGGTCCACATGTGCCATGGAAGATGCCAGAAAGACAGTGGCTGATTTTATCGGGTGTGACGATCCGATGCAGATCATATTTACCAGAGGAGCTACGGACAGTCTGAACCAGGTGGCGTTCGGTTATGCGGCGCAGTATATGCAAAAAGGCAGGAAGGTGATCGTGACAGAGTTCGAACATCATTCCAATTTTGTCCCGTGGCAGCAGGCAGCGAAACGGACCGGTGCAGAGTTTGTGGTGATACCGATGCGAGAAGATGGCAGACTAGATATAGAAGCATTGGAGCGGGAACTGGACGAGTCCGTGGTGATTGTTTCGGTGACTGCAATCTCCAATGTGACAGGAACGGTACTTCCGGTGCGTGAGATCATTCAGAAAGCACATCAGTACAATGTCCCGGTGTGTGTCGATGTTTCCCAGGCAATCCGGCACGGTCAGATGAATGTGCGGGAACTGGACTGTGATTTTCTGGCCTTTTCCGGACACAAGACCATGGGACCTGCCGGGATCGGTGTTTTATACGGAAAGAAGGAACGACTGGATGTCATGGAACCGCTCTGGTACGGCGGTGGTATGGTGGATGTAGTAGGAAACGAGGATACAAGTTTTACCACGATTCCATATCGTCTGGAGGCCGGTACCCCGAATTATCCTGGAGCTATTGGGCTTGGTCAGGCACTGCATTATTTGCAGGAAATCGGTACAAAAGAGATTGCGGCATGGGAGAAAGAACTGACGGATACGCTGGAACAGAGACTTTCCGAACAGAAATATGTGCACGTACTGGGCGGAAATGTGGAAAAACAGAGTGTGATCTCTGTGGTGGTCGACGGCATTCATCCATACGATATGGCAAGTTTTCTGAATAAATACGGTATTGCGGTACGCAGTGGCAATCACTGTGCACAGCCGATGCTGCGCAGGCTGGGCTATGATTCGGTGATCCGTTTTTCGCCGGCATTTTATAATACAAAAGAAGAAATCGAAGTGATCGGTGACCGCATGGAGAAGATCATTTCGTTTTTGAAAAAATGGTAACATAAATTCTGAGAGAGACAAAAGGGAGGAACTGTAATGAAAGATGCTTATATGAACCTGAGTTTTTACCAGATGTGGTACTTTATCCGTACCATTGAACTTGGAAGTTATTCCAGGGCTTCCCAGGATCTCAACGTAACACAGTCGACACTAAGCAAATGTATTCAAAACATAGAACAGAACCTGAAAATGGAACTGTTTATCAGGGAGAAAAACAATCTGATACCGACAGAAGCTGCAAAAAATCTCTATCAGGTGTGGAAAAAGATGATTGTGGAAATGCAGGAAGCTGTGGAAGATGCACGGCGTTATATGGGTGGACGAAGTGAGAGTTTGAAAATAGGGGTGTTGGATTCCCACAAATCAGAATCTTATCTGTGGGAGTATGTAGAAGCATTTCATGATCTGTATCCGGATATTTCACTGGCAGTTGAGTCAGAACGGCCGGAAGTATTGCACAAAAAATTGATGGAAAATGAACTGGATGTTATTTTTACCGTGCGCTATGATATGGAAACAATTTCCTGGACCGGACATCATATGGAACTGGTGAAAGAGACACCATTTACCGTCTGTATGAGAGCGGACAATCCGCTGGTGGACAAACAGGTGTGGGAAGTTAAAGATTTAAAAGAGTGTAATCTGGTTATGATTTCAGCATTGCATCTGCCAAGTTATAACAGTATGATTGTGGAACTTTGCCTGAAATACGGCTTTTTTCCCAATATTGTCTATAATGCGCAGAATGCAGCATCTCAGATATATAATCTGTTGAAAGAAAACGACGTGTTTATCTGTGATAAATATCACAAAGACTATGGTTCAGCTCATGTAATCTCGCGCCCGATAAAAAACACAAAGAGCGGTGTTGTGATGGTATGGAAGAACGAAAGAAAAAAATATCTCTGTCAGTTCATTGATGTAGTGAGAAACTGCAGACAGCATGAACAACAGGAAAACATTCAGAACGGAAGGATGCCGGAGGAAGAAAAATGAAGACAATAGATGAAATTCAGACAGAGTTTGTAACAGCGTTTAATGAGATTGATGACTGGATGATGCAGTATGAATTTTTACTGCAGGTGGGCGCAGAACTGGAGCCCTATCCGGATAAATGGCGGGATGACAATCATCTGATCCAGGGCTGTCAGTCAAAAGTATGGATTCACTGTGAGGAGCAGGATGGAAGACTGCATATATGGGGTGATTCAGAGGCACTGATCATCAAGGGAATCATTGCAGTTGCCATTGTTATGTTTCAGGATCAGAAAAAGGAAGATATTGCCGGTGCAAAGGTGTGGTATATCGCGGATACAGATTTGAAAAACCAGATCAGCACAGATCGGTTCAACGGTGTGAACAGTGTGATTCGGCATATACAGTCCATTTGAGTGTTAAACCGGATAAGCTAACAGGAGATCAGCTATGAAAAATGAATATATGAATCTGAGTTTTTATCAGATGTGGTATTTTATCTGTGCGATGGAGCTCGGAAGTTATTCAAAGGCTTCACAGAAATTAAATGTGACACAGTCTGCCATCAGTAAGACAATCCAGAATATCGAACAGAATCTGCAGGTTCAGCTGTTCGCGCGGGAAAAAAATATACTGGTTCCGACGGAAGCCGGAAAAAGCCTGTATCGTTCATGGAAAGATGTGATCAGCGCAATGCAGGAATCTGTGGAAGTGGCACGCAGACATATGGGAGGTGATATAAAAAAACTGAACATAGGGGTTTTAGATATTCATAAATCAGAGGCATATCTCTGGGAGTACATGGAAAAATTCAGAGAACAATATCCGGGGGTAGGACTGGATATTGAATCGGAACGTCCGGAAATATTACACAGACAGCTGATGGAAAATGAACTGGATGTTATTTTTACAGTTCGATATGATATGGAACGCAGTGGCCTGGATGGAAACCATGTTGCTTTTATCAAAGATACACCTTTGACTGTATGTATGCGAACAGATCATCCGCTGCGGGATAAGGATGTATGGACTGTTGAGGATCTGAAGACGAGCAATCTGGTAGTTATTTCTGCCTTGCATCTGCCAAGTTATCAGAGCATGCTTATGGATCTTTGCCGGATGCATGGTTTTTTACCCAATATTGTATACAATGTGAATAATGCTTCGTCTCTGGTATATAATCTGCATGAAAAAAATGATGTGTTTATCTGTGACAGGTACCATAAAGATACAGATTGTCTGCATATTGTAAGCAGACCAATTGCAGATACACATAGTGGTGTGGCTATGGTATGGCGAAAAAATGATAAACAGTATCTGAGGGAATTCCTGAATTTGATTCGGAATGATGAACAAAGATAAGAAAAAATAGAGGGAGAGGAAGTTTTTCGTACTTGCTGTAACAGAAGTGATCGAAATACTAGGATATGAGAAAAAGTCCGTTACATATGCGAGATATTCGTTTTTCAAAAGACTGAAAACCAGCTACAATATAGACATATTAAGTTGGCCGGCTTGATGAGAAGTTTGTATTGTATCTGAGGAGGAAAACGAAATGATTGCAAAAAATATTGATGTGAAACTGAATGTTCGCCCTATTTATATCGGTTTGGTACATGAATATGCTTATGAGGGACCGTGCCGCTTCGGGGAAGGCGATGCACTGGAAAAAGAATATGATCAGATGGTAAGCAGGGAAACTTATGAAATATTCAAACAGGATGTTTTTTCTCATATTCCGGCTGGAATAAATATGATGGATCCGATTTATCTGGAAGCTACGGATGAATGGGTAAATTCTGAAAAAATTTATGAAACACTGAGTGCAGAGATTGATAAAATTGATTTGTTTGTATTTAATTTTCAGATTGCAAGAGGATTTATCTATGTAGAGTTCGCACAGAGATTTCATAAGCCTGTTGCTATGATTCCGCATTCCTGCTGTGAGGAAACCCTGAATACAGCGGCTTTGCATGCAAGAGGACATGAGGCATATGCGTTCTATTCCTGGGCAGATTATGAAGGCTATCTGAGAGCATTAAGAACGCGAAAAGCGCTGCAGAATACAAGAGTGCTGGTTGCATCCAGATTCAGCTCTGTTAAATCCTATGGCGGAACCGACAATTTTGTAAATCTTGAAGAAATAACAAACCGTCTTGGAGTAAAATTCCGTAATATCAGCGTACATGAACTGCTGGATCAGCTGCATGAAGTTGACCCATATAGTAATCCGACGATTCCGGGCAGAAAAGGTCAGAATATCAATGCTGAGGATACAGCGCTGGCAGAAAAACTGGCAGATGAATTTATTGCAAATGCGGATGAAGTCAGAATGGATCGGGCAGCCATCATAGATACATTTAAAGCATATGTACTGGTTCAGAAACTGATGGATCATTATGAGTGTAATGCATTTACGGCACCATGTCCGGATTTGTGTTCCACCAGAAGACTTTCTGAGGAACGGGTAACATTCTGTCTGACGCATTCTTTAAATATTGAAAATGGAATTCCTTCTGCCTGTGATCTGGATTTCAATTCATTGCTTACGCAGGCAATATTGGAAAATCTGAGTGGAAAATCCGTTTATATGGGAAATGCCAATGTCTGTTCTTTAGAAGATGGAAAATTGCCGACGATTTTCGGTGATTTTGATGATGCTCATATTGATCATTTGGATGATAAAACGAATCTGTACAGTATGTTCCATGCAACACCAACACGAAAATTTGATGGATTTGAACAGCCGTTGAAGAAATATTCTGTAGATTCTTTTGCATACAGTGGATTTGGTGCGACAGTACGTTATGATTTTATGCAGGATGAAGGACAGGAAATCACAGTATGCAGAATTGATCCGACAGGTACAAAGATGCTGGCTGCAAAAGGAACCATTGTTGCTTCAGCCGGATATGATGGAAAGAGCTGTGGACAAGGCTTATTCTTCCGGGTAGCAGATAACAAAGATTTGTTCTATAAACAGTGCGAATTTGGTTGTCATCTGACTCTGGTGTATGGTGATTATATCGAAGACCTGAAGAAGTTTGGAAAAGTAACAGGAATTGAGATTGTGACAGCATAGAATACAACTGTATGAGAAATATGATGCTTTTTCAGGTATAAAAAACAGTTCATAATATGGGTTAAAAATATATAGAAAAATGCGGCATGTGCTTTGGAAACATGCCGCATTTTTTTGAGTATCGGAGTGACAAGATTTGAACTTGCGATCTCTCGCCCCCCAGACGAGCGCTTTACCAGACTAAGCCACACCCCGACATTATTTTCACAGTAAAAACCTTATGAGCAAACTGTAGAAACTATTTTATCATAAAAAAGATATGCTTGCAAAGCTTTTTTTCAGAAGTTATACTTAGCGTATACACAAAGAGATGTATATATGGCATATATACGCGGTTTTACAGGAAAAAAATGGGAAAGCAGGTAAGTCTTTTGCATTATCATAACGATACAGGTACTGGGGAGGAAATTGCATGGATGAACAGTTTTTATCTCCGCTGGAAGTGGCGGAAATTTTACAGGTAAAGAAGAATACCGTTTATGAGATGATCAAGCGTGGGGATCTGAAAGCTACGAAAATGGGAAAACAGTTCCGGATTGCACGGAAGGATGTCTATGAATATATGGGAGTGATGCCGGAAATGGAGTCTCCGGAGAATATCGTAATCTGCGGACAGGATCAGCTGTTGGATGTGCTCTGTGCTCTGTATAACAGTCAAAGTGACGGACATACGCAGGTGTACCGTTCTCCGATGGGAAGTTACAGCGGTCTGTACCGGATGTATCAGAATGAAAATTATGTGGCTACCTGCCATATGTGGGACGGGGCGACAGATACCTATAATCTGCCGTATATAGAGCGGATGCTGCCGGGAGAACAGGTGGCAGTGTTTCATTTGTTGAAACGCTGGCAGGGATTTTATGTAAAGGAAGGAAATCCGAAAAATATTCAGAAATTTGAGGATCTGCTCAGAGAGGATGTGCGGATGATCAACCGGGAAAAGGGAAGTGGGATCCGTATCTTTATTGATGAAATGTGCAAAAAGCTGGATATTGATCCGGATCGTATTCACGGATATGAAGATATTGCATCTTCTCATCTGATCGCAGCGACCAATGTGCTGCGGGGAACGGCAGATGTGGCGATCGGAAACGAAAAATCAGCCCGGCAGATGGAAGGCATCCAATTTCTTCCATTGAAGCAGGAGAGTTATGATATCGTATTTCGGAAAAAGGATTTGAAACGAAAAGAATTTCAAAAACTCCTGAATATCATCGGATCAGGGGAATTTCAGAAAGAAGCAGAAATGATGTCTGGCTATGATATCAGTGATATGGGAAAACAGCTCTACTAGATAGGGCTGTTTTTTATTTGATAGAAAATTACGTTCTTGTGAAAATACAATGGTATACCGAATAAATACCAACAACATACTTGACAAACAAAATGAATTATAGTATAACAAAAACATATAAAACATGACAAAACATGACAAAAATGAAAAGAAACAGGAGAAAAGTGAAATGAAAAAGAAAGTGCTAAGCTTAATGCTGGCAGGTGCTATGGTTCTTTCCATGACAGCATGCGGTAGTCAGAACACAGATCAGGGAGCAGCAAATGACACATCTGCGAAAGCAGAGCAGAGCGACAGCTCCGAGGCAGCTAAGGAGAATTCTGATTCAGAGGAGCTTGAAAGCACACAGATTACGGTATTTGCAGCAGCAAGTCTGGAGAATGCTTTAAACGAAGTGATTAAAAAATACAATGAGACTCAGCCGAACGTAACAATCATACCGAGTTATGACAGTTCAGGAACATTGCTTGCACAGATTGAGGAAGGTGCAGCTTGTGATGTATTCTTCTCAGCGGCTCAGAAGCAGATGGATACGTTACAGAACGATGATCAGCTGGTAGTGGACGGAACCCGTCATAACGTGGTAAACAACCAGGTTGTAGTAATCACATACAAAGGAAGCGGCACAGCAGTTACAGGTCTTAAGAACCTGAAAGATGCGAAGAGCATTGCAATGGCAGACGGAAGTGTTCCGGTTGGTAAATACACACGTCAGGCCATGGTAAATGCCGGAATGCTGGATGCGGTAGATGATGTATCTACAATACCGACAGATGTGATCTCCCAGGCTCTGGACGGAGTTGAAATCAACGAGTGCGGTAACGTAAGTGCTGTTAAGACTCAGGTGGCAGAAGGATCTAACGAAGTAGGTACAGTATATTATTCTGATACATACGGACTGGAAGATAAGCTGGACATCCTTCAGGTCATCAGCTATGATCTGACAGGTAATGTTATTTATCCGATCGCTCAGGTTAAGAATGACGAGGCTGATGAGTTAGAACAGAAAGCAGCCCTGGATTTTGTAAACTTCGTAAAATCTGATGCGGCAAAAGCTATTTTTGACAGCTACTATTTTGATACAAACGTAGAAGACTAAGCCGATAAACTATGATACTTCCTGGAAATGATATTGATTACCATCAGTATTTTTTCGGTATAATTTCAAAATTCATAGAAGTACAGATGAAACCTGGACAGAGTATGTCCGGGTTTTATCTGCAACATCTGGATAGATACCAGGTCGCAAAGCGACTGCGTTCATGAGCAAGTAGCGAAAGCGGATTGCGAATGTCCGCTTTACTTTATACGGGGATAGAAGGAAGGACTGGGAGAATTTGTATATGGATACGATTATGGAAATTGTGAAAAATCTGGATTGGACACCGTTGTTCATTTCCTTTAAGACAGGAATTGTAGCAACGGTTATTTCCTTTTTTCTGGGATTATTTGCAGCACGAAAAGTGATACATGCGGGAGAACGTGTCAAAGCTATTGCGGATGGCTTCCTGACATTGCCGATGGTGCTGCCGCCGACGGTTGCCGGATTTTTTCTGCTTTTATTATTCAGTAAGCGCCGCCCGATCGGTATGTTTTTGTTTGAGCAGTTCGGCATTAAGGTGGTACAGACCTGGCTTGGATGTATCATTGCGGCAACGGTGATCTCTTTCCCGCTGATGTACCGGAATGCGAGGGCGTCCTTTGAACAGCTGGACGCAAACCTGATCTATGCGGCCCGGACACTTGGAATGTCTGAACTGCAGATCTTCTGGAAGATTGCAGTGCCGAATGCGGGTCCCGGTATCATCGCAGGAACAATACTGACCTTTGCGCGGGCTCTTGGAGAGTATGGTGCGACTTCTATGCTGGCAGGTAATATCCCCGGTAAGACATCGACGATTTCGCAGAAAATCGCCATGGTTATTCAGGATGGTGACTATCTGACAGCAGGTGTGTGGGTTATCATCATTCTTGCAATTGCTTTCTGCATCATCGTGGCAATGAACCTGGTGGCAGGCAAAAACATGAAGAATACGCAGAGCTGGTAGGGTACTCACGTGAGTTCGACTTAAACATAGAAGAAAAGCGGATTGCGAATGTCCGCTTTACTCAATATGTGTGTGGGAAAAGGAATATTATGGCAATAGAAGTAGCAATCAAAAAGAAAATCGGCAATTTTTGTCTGGATGTTGCGTTTTCGGCAGGCGAGGAAATGTTTGCTCTGCTTGGTGCTTCCGGATGTGGCAAAAGTATGACATTGAAATGCATTGCCGGAATTGAGACCCCGGATGAGGGGAAAATTATATTAAATGGTCGCACATTATTCGATTCTGAGAAAAAAATCAATTTGATTCCGCAGAAAAGAAAGGTTGGATATATGTTTCAGGATTATGCCCTGTTTCCTAATATGACCGTTGAGAAAAATATCATGGCGGGCATGGGAAGAAAACCGCAAAAGGAAATCGTGGAGGATTATATCCGCCGTTTCCGTCTGGAAGGACTGGAGCATCATCTTCCGCGGCAGCTTTCCGGGGGCCAGAAACAGCGTGTGGCGCTGGCCCGTATGATGGCATCACAGCCGGAGATTCTGCTGTTGGATGAACCATTGTCGGCATTGGACAGTTTTCTGAAATGGCAGGTGGAAGAGGAACTGCAGGATCTGCTTTCCGAGATTGGGAAAACTGTACTTTTTGTGTCACACAGCCGTGATGAGGTGTATCATCTCTGTGATCGCATCTGCGTGCTGGATAAGGGACATATTGAGACTGTGCAGGAGAAGAAAGAGTTTTTTGCAAATCCGGTGACCAGGGCAGCTGCCCGTATTTCCGGCTGCCGCAATATCGTACCGGCAAAACGGCTGTCAGAGCATCAATTGGATGTTCCGGACTGGGGAATCTGCTTTGAACTGGAAAAAGAAATTCCGGAAAATACGACATATGTGGGCGTGCGCGCACATTATATCGACGTGTCTACGGATCTGGCAGAAGCAAAGAACAGTTCTGTCATGCAGACCGATCGTCTGCTGGAGCAGCAGTTTGAGTCAGAACTGGTACTGAAATACAGCACAGAGACGATGTCATTGCGAATTCTGATGGATAAAGAAAAGGCAGAGCAGTTTGCACAGCATGAACAATTACGCATCACAATACCGGAACATGCGTTGCTGCTGTTACATGCATAAAAAACTTCATTTGGCTTTATATCCTTAAAAAGTCTTTACAAGCAACACTTTAGTGTGATACAGTGTATAAAACTGTAAAAGGAAGTAAAAAGTGATGATGAAAGCATGGGAAAAGAATATTCGCAAAGTCGTTCCGTATGTTCCTGGCGAACAGCCAAATAAGGAGCGTATGATTAAATTAAATACAAATGAAAATCCATATCCACCGGCTCCCGGCGTGGCAGAAGCTTTAAAAAATCTGGATCCTGACCGTCTGAGGTTGTATCCGGATCCGGCCTGTACCCGCCTGGTGGATGCGATTGCAAAGCAGAAAGGTTTAAAATCGGAGCAGATATTTGTCGGTGTTGGTTCCGATGATGTTCTCGCCATGTGTTTTATGACCTTTTTTAATAGTGAAAAACCAATCCTGTTTCCGGATATTACCTATTCTTTTTACGATGTTTGGGCGGAGGAATTTCGTATTCCGTATGAGACACAGCCGCTGGATGATGATTTCAATATCCGAAAAGAGGATTATTATAAAGAAAACGGTGGTGTGATTTTCCCAAATCCGAACGCACCGACCGGGGTGGAAGCATCCCAGGAGATGATTGAGGATATTTTGCAGCACAATCAGGATGTTATCGTGATCATTGATGAGGCATATGTGGATTTTGGGGCCAGGACAGCCCAGCCGTTACTTGAAAAATATGATAATCTGATCGTAGTGCAGACATTTTCAAAATCACGTTCCATGGCGGGAATGCGCATTGGATATGCCATGGCATCACCGGAACTGATCAAATATCTGAATGATGTAAAATATTCCTTCAATTCCTATACAATGGATCAGACGGCATTGGATCTCGGTGTGGCATCCATCGAAGATCAGGCATATTTTGAGGAAACTTTACATAAGATCATTCAGACAAGGGAACGTGTAAAACTACGGTTGACAGAACTTGGATTTACGTTCCGTGATTCCAGAAGCAATTTTATTTTTGCATCTCACCAAAGCTGTCCGGCAGAGGAATTATTTGAAAAATTAAAAGAAAAAGATATTTATGTCCGTTATTTTAATAAACCGCGTATTCATAATTATCTGCGTATCACAATCGGAACAGATGCTGAGATGGACGAGTTCCTGTCGGAAGTAGAGAATTATCTGAAGGAATCCGGCAGATTATAAGCACATTGTGCATAGGATGCAAACATGGGAATCTCAACTCTGACTGAGAGAAAAAATGATTTTAGGAGGATTATATGGAAAGTCTGGTAACCTGGTTTACAAGTACCTTAGGTGCACATATTTCAAGGGAAGCAATTGTGTTTATTATTTCACTGTTTCCGATTCTGGAACTGCGAGGAGGTATTCTGGCATCATCGTTACTTGATGTTACGATGTGGAAAGGAATCCTGATCAGCGCGGTAGGAAATATTCTTCCGATTCCGTTTATTTTATTTTTTATTAAAAAAATATTTACAGCAATGAAGAAAACAAAGTTGTTGCGGCCGCTGGTTGAGAAGATGGAAAACAAAGCAATGAAAAAGCGTGACCAGATTGAAAAATATGAATTCTGGGGACTGGTTTTATTTGTTGGCATTCCGCTTCCGGGAACCGGTGCATGGACCGGCGCACTGGTGGCATCGCTGATCGATATGGATATCAAGAAAGCTTTCAAGGCGATTTTGCTTGGAATCTGTCTTGCAGCCGTGATCATGACACTGATTTCTTATGGTGTACTTGGACATATCATCAGATAATGAAATATGTTCAAGTCGAACGCACGTGAGACTTGGTGCGTGATTCTGGTCAGCGAAAGCTGACATATTCTTCTCAGAATCACTGCACATCCTCGCGGAGCGTTTATCTCAGTCGGAGATTGAACTCCCACTGAGAAAGATTTGTTATTACTCACCACTTGCAGAAGTGGGAGTCTCAACTCAGACTGAGATGAAGAAGCAGAGTGTTTTGCCTGCCCGATAACGACAGACATAATAATATAGCGTAAGAGGGGGACTTTACGATGGAAACAATGGAAGCAAGAATGGTAAAACTGTATGCAAGAAACAACAATCACGTAGCGTTGCATGCCATTCCGGGACATTTTGCTACAAGCCACTCACATATCAACTTTTATATTGATATGACGAGCCTGAAAACCCGTGCCAATGAGGCACAGGAAGTTGCAAAAAGTCTGGCAGGAGATTATGTGAACTCTACTGTGGTGGATACGATCGTCTGCATGGACGGCACGGAAGTGGTTGGTGCTTATCTGGCACAGGAGTTTGAAAAACGCGGTTTTCGCAACACGAACCTGCATGATACGATTTATGTGGTCACACCGGAGTATAATGCGAACAATCAGCTGATTTTCCGTGACAATACGATTCCTGCCATCAAAGGAAAAAATGTGATTTTGCTGCTGGCAACTACAACGACGGGACTGACTGTGCGGCGCAGTCTGGAGTGCGTGCAGTATTATGGCGGAACTGTCCATGGCATTTCTTCCATCTTCAGTACCGTGAAGAAAGTTGGCGGCATGGAAGTGCATTCTGTATTCAATGCGGATGATGTGCCGGGCTATCAGGCGTTTGGCAGAGATGAATGTCCGTATTGCAAAAAAGGATTTGCGATTGAAGCTATGGTAAACGGATTTGGGTATTCGCAATTATAAAAAACTTGACAAGGCAAAAAATGTTGTTTATCATGTTTAATGACTTTGAAAATTTTATAGTTATAAAAGGTAATGACAAAGAGGAGTACGCAAAAGATGCGGTGACAGGGAAGAGGGTCCATGGACTGAAAGACCGTCTGACAGGCAGTTTGCGGAAGGTAGCTTTGGAACCGGATATCTGAAGCCAATGCAGCATGTGTATAGGACAAAAGCAGCGATCGTTGTGAATTTACGTATTGTTGCCCTGAGAGAACAGACGATATGTTTGTTGTATGGTGGGTAGGAGATCCCGGGTGATTCCCGTTAATTAATCATAGAGATTCCATTAATTTTCGGAAAAGAAAGAGAGGTACAAGCTGTTTTTGTACAGGGAGTTGATGGGATAAAATGAAGGTGGTACCGCGTAGATTCGCCCTTCACATGCGATTATGTATGTGAGGGGTTTTTTGTTTTACAGGAAATTCGGTTGAAATCCTTATAAAACAAAGCACTTGAAAGGAGATAAAATGAAAGAATTAGCAAAGACCTATGATCCAAAAGGGATTGAAGACCGTCTTTACCAGAAATGGGAAGACAATAAATATTTTCATGCAGAAGTAGACAGAAGTAAAAAACCATTTACGATTGTTATGCCGCCGCCAAATATCACCGGCCAGCTTCACATGGGACATGCGTTGGACAACACCATGCAGGATATTCTGATCCGCTATAAGAGAATGCAGGGATATTCTGCATTATGGCAGCCGGGTACTGACCACGCAGCCATTGCAACAGAAGTTAAAGTTATTAACAGCCTGAAAGAAAAAGGAATCAATAAAGCAGACTTAACCCGTGACGAGTTTCTGAAATATGCATGGGACTGGAAAGAAGAATACGGTGGACGTATCGTAAAACAGTTAAAGAAAATGGGATCTTCCGCTGACTGGGAGAGAGAGCGTTTTACCATGGATGAGGGATGTTCTGAGGCAGTCAAAGAAGTATTTATCCGCCTGTTTGACAAAGGATATATTTACAAAGGATCCCGTATCATCAACTGGTGTCCGGTCTGCAAGACTTCTATTTCTGATGCAGAGGTAGAGCACGTAGAGCAGACAGGTCATTTCTGGCACATCAAATATCCGATCATCGGTGAGGAAGGCAGATTTGTAGAGATCGCAACCACCCGTCCGGAAACTATGCTGGGTGATACAGCCGTGGCTGTAAATCCGGATGATGAGCGCTACACAGATATTATCGGCAAGAAGTTACTGCTTCCGATCGTAAACCGTGAAATCCCGGTGATCGCGGATCCATATGTAGACAAAGAGTTTGGAACCGGCTGTGTAAAAATCACACCGGCACATGACCCGAACGATTTCGAGGTTGGAAAACGCCACAATCTGGCAGAAATCAACATTTTAAACGATGATGCAACGATTAATGCAAATGGTGGCATTTACGAAGGTATGGATCGTTATGAAGCAAGAAAAGCCATCGTTGCAAAATTAGATGAGCTTGGTTTACTTGTAAAAGTAGTTGAACATGTTCATAACGTAGGTACCCACGACAGATGTAAGACAACCGTAGAGCCGATGATCAAACCGCAGTGGTTTGTAAAAATGGAAGAAATGGCAAAACCGGCCATTGATGCATTACAGTCTGGCAGATTAAAATTTGTTCCGGAAAGCTTTGGAAAGACTTATATGCATTGGCTGGAAGGCATCCGCGACTGGTGTATTTCCAGACAGCTCTGGTGGGGACACAGAATCCCGGCTTATTACTGTGAAGAATGTGGTGAGATGGTTGTTTCCCGTGATATGCCGGAGAAATGCCCGAAATGCGGCTGCAGTCATTTAAAACAGGATGAGGATACACTGGATACCTGGTTCTCCTCTGCCCTGTGGCCATTCTCCACACTTGGCTGGCCGAACAAGACAGAAGAACTGGATTATTTCTATCCGACCGATGTACTTGTCACCGGATATGATATCATTTTCTTCTGGGTTATCCGTATGGTATTCTCTGCTCTGGAGCAGACCGGTACAGAGCCGTTCCACACGGTACTGATCCATGGTCTGGTTCGTGATTCCCAGGGACGTAAGATGAGTAAATCCCTTGGAAACGGTATCGATCCGTTAGATGTTATTGATAAATATGGTGCAGATGCCCTGCGTCTGACCCTGATCACCGGTAATGCGCCTGGAAACGATATGCGTTTCTACTGGGAGCGTGTAGAGTCCAGCCGTAACTTTGCAAACAAAGTATGGAATGCATCCCGATTCATTATGATGAACCTTGGTGATGAGCAGCCGACCAAACCGGAAGCAGCAGATCTGTTGCCGGTTGACCGCTGGATTTTATCGAAAGTAAATACACTGGCAAAAGATGTGACAGAGAATATGGATAAATACGAGCTGGGAATTGCAGTTCAGAAAGTCTATGATTTCATCTGGGAAGAGTTCTGTGACTGGTATATTGAGATCGCAAAAGTGCGTCTGTACAAGAAAGAAGAAGATCCAAAAGCTGCCAATGCGGCACTGTGGGTTCTGAAAACAGTACTGGCTAATGCATTAAAGATGTTGCATCCATATATGCCGTTTATCACAGAGGAAATCTTCTGTACGCTTTGTCCGGAAGAAGAGACCATTATGCTGGCTCCGTGGCCGGAATACACCGAAGAGTGGAATTTTGCAAAAGAAGAGGCAGATGTGGAAACCATCAAAGTACTGGTTAAGGGTATCCGTAATATCCGTTCCGAGATGAATGTTCCACCAAGCCGCAAAGCAAAATACTTCATTGTATCTCCGGATGCAGACCTGTGTGAGCTGTTTGCTTCCCACAAAGATATTTACAGTCAGCTGATTTCTGCAACTGAGATCGACGTACAGGCAGATAAAGCAGGAATTCCGGAGGATGCTGTATCTGTTGTTATCCCGAATGCTGTTGTATACATTCCGTTAGAGGAGCTGGTAGATATGGCAAAAGAACGGGAACGACTGGAGAAAGAGAAAGCAAAACTTGCAAAAGAGCTGGCTCGTTCCAACGGTATGCTGAATAATGAGAAATTCTTAAGCAAAGCACCTCAGGCAAAAGTGGATGAGGAGAAAGCAAAACTTGAAAAATATAAACAGATGATGGAAGACGTGGAAAATCGTCTGGCACAGTTAAAATAATATGAGTGAAAACATGAAACAAGCGGTGGAATTTTTGTATGGAATTCCAAAGTTTACCAAAAAACACAGCCTTGCACATACACAGCATTTCATGGAGCTGCTTGGCAACCCTGGTAATCGCTGCAAAGTCATTCATGTGGCAGGAAGTAATGGTAAAGGAAGCGTCTGCTGCTTCCTTTACCATATGTTGCTTTCTGAGGGAAAAACCGCAGGACTGTTCACATCTCCGCATCTGATCGATGTGCGGGAACGTTTTCAGTTAAATGGTGATTTATGCGGTGAGGATCAGTTTCTGTCTGCCTATGCCCGGGTAAAAAAGACTGCAGAGGAACTGGAACGGAAAGGTCTGGGCTATCCGACATTTTTCGAGTTTATTTTTGCCATGGGCATGGTAATTTTTGAAGAGGCCGGAGTGGAGTATATCGTACTGGAGACAGGACTTGGCGGCAGACTGGATGCCACAAACAGCGTTGCACATCCGGTGCTTTGCATCATTACGTCTATCAGCCTGGAGCATACGGAAATTCTGGGAGATACCATTGCACAGATTGCCGGGGAAAAAGCGGGAATTATCAAAACGGGCGTACCGGTTGTTTTTGATGCCAACGAATCTGAGGCAGCAGCAGTTATTGCAGACCGTGCGCGGGAATTACACAGTCCCTGCACAGCCCTTGAGAAGAAAATGTACCGGATATTGGAATTTAAGAATAATTTTATTGATTTTTCGCTTTCGACTGCGTATGATAAGGAAACAAGATGGACGATTCCGGGAGCAGCAGATTATCAGGTGGAAAATGCGGCACTGGCGATTCTTGCCATGCGCATTCTGCAGCAACAGTATCCGTCAGCATTTTCCGGTGATTCTTTTGAACAGCAGCTTCATTCAGGCATGAAAACAGCGTTCTGGCCGGGAAGAATGCAGGAGATCGCACCGGAGATTTATTTTGACGGGGCGCATAACACCTCCGGCATCGGTATGTTTACCGAAGCAGTGAAGCGACTGACTGCTGCGGACAGTTATCGTCCGTTGCTACTGTTTTCCATGGTAAAAGAAAAGGATTACAGTACGTCGATCGATATGCTGACCAGTGATATTGTATGGGATGAGATGGCAGTAACAACGATTCCGAATGAGCGTGGCATATCTTTTGAAAAATTGCAGAAACTATTTGAATACAAGTTAAAAGAACAGGCGATGGAGCAGACATCGGACGATATTTCTGAGAAAACAGTGAATACGAAAACAGGATGTCGGTCTGATGCAGAGCATCCGATCATCGGTTTTGCTGATTATCGGAAAGCACTCCGGGTAATGAAAAATAAGAAGAAGCCGGGACAGAAGTTGTTCTGTACGGGTTCCCTCTATTTTATCGGTGCATTGATGGAAGCGTGGAAGGAGAACTGTGATGATTGATTTCGAGGAAGAATTAAAGAAATTTGAACCAAGTATGGAAGTGGAAGATGCAGAAGATGCGATCTACAATCGTGATCTGACAGATATGATGGATATTTTACAGGAAATGTTGAAAGAGAGCAGAAGATAGGAGGGCACAGATGAATTGTTATTATTGTGGTGCGTACCTGGATTCTATGGATACCTGTCCGAACTGTGAAGCAGATGTGAAAATCTGGAAAAAGATTGTCAGTATTTCCAACAAGCTTTACAATGACGGACTGGAGCGCGCACAGGTTCGTGATCTGAGCGGAGCCGTTGAATATCTGAAAATGAGCCTCCGTTATAACAAAATGAACACCAATGCCCGTAACCTGCTGGGACTGGTTTACTTTGAGATGGGTGAATCCGTGAAAGCACTGAGCGAGTGGGTCATCAGTAAAAGTCTGCATGGAGAGGATAATCCGGCAACCGGTTATCTGGCAGATATCCAGAAAAGTTCTGCCCGTCTGGACAACCTGAACCAGACCATCAAAAAATTTAACCAGTCATTGACTTACTGCAAAGACGGCAATACGGATCTGGCACTGATTCAGCTGAAAAAAGTACTGGCATTGAATCCAAAGCTGGTGAAAGGTCATCAGCTGCTGGCACTGTTATACATGAAAGAAGAACGCTATGATCTTGCACTGCGTGCATTAAAAAACGCAGAAAAAATAGATGTCGGTGATGCGAATACCATGCGATACAAAAAGGAATGCCGTGAACATCTGAAAGCCAATGGAAAAGTTAAAACAAAGGAAAAAGATACGGTAAGTTATCAGAGCGGCAATGATCTGATCATCCGTCCGGCGAAGTTCACCGATAATACCGCTGTTCTGACAGTGGTCAATCTGCTGGTGGGTGCCGCCATCGGAATCGCAGTAGTGTGTTTCCTGATCGTACCCGGTATCCGGAAAAATGCCAATACAAACGCGGCATCCCAGCTGGTCAAAGCAAATGAAACCATTGCAACCAGAGAGCAGAGCATAAAGAGCCTTGAGGACGAAATTTCCAGCCTGCAGCAGACCGTAGCGGACGCACAGACAGAGACAAGTTCTGCCGGGGAGAAAAACACATCTTATGAAGCTCTGCTGAACGCCTACGTGGCTTATGCGGCAAAAGAAAATGTAAAAGCCGGCGAGAGCCTTGCAAACGTCAACCGTGATCTGCTCAGTGAAAATGCACAGCAGATTTATGATAACATGATGACAGATGTAAAAAGTGCCATGTTGGAAGCGGATATGAATGAAGCACTGGATCTGTATGAAAAGAACAATTACAGTGAAGCTATTACAAAATTTGAATCCATCGTACAGACTGACGAAGGTTATCAGGAAGGAAAAGCGGCCTACTATCTGGCCTTTGCCTATAACTATCAGAAAGATGAGAGCAATGCATTGAAATGGTTCCAGATCGCAAAAAATCACACAAATTCCTCCAGCGTGCGCAATACCTGTAAGGAAATGATCGATGATATGCAATCCCGCGGTATTACCGTACCGGATGCAAGCGGCAGTACCGGTACACAGGCAGGCGGAACTCCCGGCAGATCTACGGCAGATAATACAACTGCGGACAACTCGGATAACAATACTGATAACGAGTAATGAATTATGCCGCAGGCATTTTTAGAAAGTAGAAGACAGTATACGAAAGATAAAATAAATATGCCGAAATTCGGTATACTTAGATCTTTCCGATACTGTCTTTTTTTGTATCTAAAAATATGAACGCAGAATAAGCAAAGCGACTGCGTTCATGAGCAAGTAGCGAAAGCGGATTGCGAATGTCCGCCTTACGACATAAAACCCAAAAAGGAGACAAAAACATGGAGTGTGAATATCAGATCAAAGGAACCACGCTGCGCATTTTTCTGCCGCAGGAGCTGGATCATCATGTATCTGCCAGACTGCGGGAAGAAGCAGATCTTATGGTGGAGACACATTTTATCAGAACGATTATATTTGACTTTTCCGGCACTGACTGGATGGACAGTTCCGGCATCGGTGTCATTCTTGGGCGGTATAAAAACATGAAACTGTCCGGTGGCCATGTATATGCCGTACATTTAAATGAACGGATGAAAAAAATATTTGCGATGTCCGGCATGGAACACTTGATGGAGGAGGAATAAAGCGCATGATACAGGAAAAAGAAAAACAGTCACAGGCAGAAACGCAGGAACAGGGAGAAAACTGGATGCAGATTGCATTTGCAGCACAATCAGAAAATGAAGGATTTGCCCGCACGGCAGTGGCGGCATTTGTCAGCTGTCTGGATCCGACCATCGATGAACTGGCGGATATCAAAACCGCTGTGTCTGAGGCAGTGACGAATTGTATTATTCATGGTTACAATCTGAAAGGCGGCACGATCTGGCTGGAGGCAAGCCTGTCAGGACGAACGTTGTATGTGGCGGTTACGGACGAGGGACGCGGAATCAGAGACATCAAACAGGCGCTGGAACCATTGTTTACGACACGACCGGATCTGGAACGTTCCGGCATGGGATTTTCTTTTATGGAAGCCTTTATGGATGTTGTGGAAGTGGAATCTTCTCCGGGAAAAGGGACACGGGTTGTCATGAAAAAGGAGATCAGATAGTTACATATGGATCAGGTGTTGGAAACAATTAAACGGGCACACCAGGGAGATAAAGCAGCCAGAGACAGGCTGGTACAGGAAAATATGCCACTGGTATGGAGCATTGTGCGTCGGTTTTCCAACCGGGGGTATGAGCCGGAGGATCTGTTTCAGATTGGAAGCATCGGCTTGCTGAAAGCCATTGACCGGTTCGATACTGCATATGAAGTGAAGTTTTCCACTTATGCCGTACCACTCATCATCGGTGAGATCCGCCGTTATCTGCGGGATGATGGCATGCTGAAAGTCAGTCGTTCTCTGAAGGAGACTGCGTGGAAAGTTCGAAAGGCAGAAGCAGACTGGCAGAATACGGTGGGGCGGGAGCCAACACTGGAAGAACTCTCAGAAAAGACAGGCATCCGGAAGGAAGAAATTGTACAGTCGTTGGCAGCAAATACAGAAGTGGACTCTCTGTACCGGTCGATTCCGGGCAATCAGGGGAAAGAAATTACATTGGGGGAACAGATCTGTGACCGGCACAATGAAATTGAAGAACGTACCGACCACCTGTTTCTGGAACAGCTGCTGAATACACTGGAAGCGAAGGAGCAACAGCTGATCTATCTGCGTTATGTGGAGGAAAAGACGCAGTCTGAGGTGGCAAAAATCATGGGTACCACGCAGGTACAGATTTCCAGAAGGGAGAAAAAACTGCTTGCGAAATTGCGCGAGAGAGCATAAAATTTTGTTACAGTATGCAGTTGATGATAAAAAATATTCAATAAAAGTTCTTGCATAACGGAAGTGGATGTAATAGAATGTACGTTAGCCTATGCTAATTTGAACGCAGATAAGCATTCCCCCGCTTCAAGTGCGCGGAGCACTAAGCGGTGGGTAAGGGGAATATATAAGATCTGAAGTACGGAGGATAATCGTAGATGAAGAAAAAAATCTGGATGATGCTGCTGTGCAGTGCACTGGTATGTCTTCCGCTGGGAGGCTGCGGTATAAACCGGGCCGATGCGGACACAGGATCAGTACAGAGTGAAGCGGCATCAGATCATAAAACAACAAAAAACAGCAATGCGGAGTACACCAGTGAAGTATTTGCCATGGATACTTATATGACATTGACTGCTTACGGTGAGAATGCAAAAGAGGCGGTGGAAGCCGGGATAGCGGAGATCCAGAGACTGGATGCACTGCTGTCTACCGGAGATGCGAACAGTGAAGTGGCGCAGATCAATCAAAATGGCGGCGGTACACTGTCTGAGGATACGGACTACCTGGTAAAACGCGCCCTCGCTATTTATCAGAGTACACAGGGTGCTTTTGATATCAGTATTTATCCGGTGATGCAGCTCTGGGGATTTACTACCGGTAATTTTGCCGTTCCTTCCAGGGAAGATCTGGCTGCAAAACTTGCACTGGTGAATGCCGGCAGGATCAGTTTGACGGAGGACGACGGTGTATCATCCATTACCCTTCCGGAAGGGATGGAAATTGACCTGGGTGGAATCGCCAAAGGCTACACATCCGGAAGAGTTATGGAAGTCATGAAACGTTATGGTATTGAGAGTGCCGTGATCAATCTGGGGGGCAATGCGCATGTGCTGGGTTCCAAGCCAGATGGTTCTGCATGGAAAGTCGGTATTCAGGATCCGAATGATACGAACGGTTATCTGGGAGGCGTCAGTGTCAGAGATAAAGCTATCATCACTTCCGGTGGTTATGAGCGCTATTTTGTAGATGAAGCAACCGGTGTGAAATATCATCATATCATCGATCCGAAGACCGGATATTCAGCCAATAACGGATTGATTTCAGTCACCATTGTCAGTGCTGACAGTACACTGGCGGACGGACTGTCCACGTCTCTGTTTGTACTGGGCACGGAGGATGCCATTGCATACTGCGAGGAACATTGTGCAGAAGACGGATTTGACGCAATTATGGAGGATGAGGACGGAAAACTGTATATTACCGATGGCATCATGGATGATTTTATCAATATGAACAATACGGCAAATATTCAGGAAATCAAGACAAAGTAAACATAGGGCGGTAAGGAAGTATGAAAAAACAAAAGATATCTGCAAAAACAGTGGCACTTCTGGCGATGATGATTGCGCTGGCACTGGTGTTCAGTTATGTGGAAACACTGATTCCGATCAATTTCGGGATTCCGGGTGTGAAGCTTGGCCTGGCAAACCTGGTGATTGTGGCGGCACTTTATCTGATCGGCGGCAAAGAGGCATTTCTGGTTTCTGTTGTGCGTATTTTTTTGAGTGGATTTATGTTTGGAAATCTGGCTTCTATCATGTACAGTCTGGCAGGCGGTCTGTTGAGCCTGGCAGTGATGCTTATTCTGAAAAAAACAGATAAACTGTCCATTCTGGCAGTCAGCGTACTTGGCGGAATTTGCCACAATATCGGACAGCTGATCGTGGCGATCCTTGTGGTGGAAAATCTGAAACTGATCTTTTATGTTCCGGTGCTGCTGATCTCAGGATTTGTTACCGGTCTGCTGATCGGCATCGTATCCAGAGTCATTCTGCCGGCAGTCAGACGGGCTTATGCAGCTGACAGCGCCCATTAGAGGGTAAAACAGCCATTCGTGGAAAAATCTGCAATATCATAAAAAGAACGAGGCGTGAAATTTTTTTTATGGATTTTCACGAAGCAAGGCTTATTTCATGCGCTCAGTTGAGAAAAAAGAAAAGATATTGCACATTATTTCTCAAGAAGACGCTTTATTGAGAAAATGAGAAAAAAATATTTGACTTGTGAAAAAAAGTAATGCTATCATAACGTGCGTTAGAAAAGCCTAATGTATATTATGATGGCATTTTTTTGTGAGAGGAAATTAAAAAATGTGTGACAGCATATTTTTTAGAAAGGTCGGGAGAGCGATGATGAAGAAAGAAAATAAAAAGACAGAGCCAGATGTGAAAAACAATGACCGGCAGAAAGAAAAAAAATCCGTAAAGCTTGGTTCAATGGCTCCGGCATTATCTGCCATTCTGGTAGTTGCCTGCGCAGGAGCATCCGTGGCAGCGTATACACCAAAGGTATATGCCGTACAGAAAGCAGCGCCAAAAGCCACGGAGTCCGATACGGTGGAAGATACTACCGCAGAGGAGATGAATCTGGAAGGTCAGGTATTTGATCTGCCGGACGGTATTTATGAAGGAACCGGTACCGGATTTGCAGGAAAAATCACGGTAGCGGTTGAAATCAAAGATAAGAAGATCGTAGCGATCACAATTTTAAATGTAGAAGCAGATGACGCGGCATTTTTCAACCGTGCCAAAGGGGTGATTGACCGGATCATCCAGTCACAGAATCTGGATGTGGATGTAGTCTCCGGAGCGACTTACAGTTCGAGAGGTATTATCAGTGCGGTCAAAAATGCGCTGACCGGTGAGAAGGACAGCGGAAAGACCGCGGAGAATCCGGGTCAGGGACAGGGTTCCACCACACTGGCAGCAGCTACGGATGCAGGTGCGTACAAAGACGGTGTGTATTATGGAAGTGCTACCGGATTTGCGGGTCCGATCAAGGTCAAAGTCGTGATCGCAGATGGAAAAATTGCATCTGTTGAGATTGTGGAGACTTCCGACGGAAGCAGTTATATCGGAAAAGCATCTTCCATTACCGGAAAGATCGTGGCATCCCAGAGCACCAATGTAGATACGGTGTCCGGAGCGACCTACAGTTCCGTGGGAATCATCAATGCGGTACGAAATGCACTGGCACAAGCCGCTGTGAATCCGGGTGAGGGCGGACAGCAGGATCTGATCGTGGCTGAATTACCGGAGCAGAAAGTAGAGGATGTCCCGGCTGTTCCGACGGTCAGCGGTAACTTCCCGTATCCGGATGGCACTTACTATGGAACAGCGGAAGGTTATCTGGGCGATATCACCGTAGCGGTTGTGATCCAGAACCAGACCATTCAGTCCGTGGAGATTTTGTCCAATGAGGATGATGCGGCATATTTTGACCGTGCAAAAGTAGTGGCAAACCGCGTCGTAAATCAGCAGACCACCGGAGTAGATACGGTGTCCGGAGCGACATACAGTTCCAGAGGTATCATCAATGCGATCCAGGCGGCACTGGATGCTGCAAAAACTGCGGCAGATCCATCCCAGCCGGTGAACCCGGATCATGGAAATGCCGACGATAACGGAAATAATGGCAATGGTGACAATGGAAATACCGATAACGGAAACGATGGATCTGATACAGATAAAAAATCCGTATATTATGCAGACGGAACCTATCCGGTAACGGTTCTGTGTGAGCCGGATGAGGATGAGGACTTTGAGCAGTACCATCTGTCTGCAAGCGTTGTGATCAAAAACGACCGTGTTGCAGAGATCAACAATGTAACCGGAGACGGAGACAGTGGTAACAATTCCTATATCAAACGTGCAGTGAACGGTACTTCCAGCATGACCGGTATGGTATCCCGTATTATCGGTATGGCAGTGGTAGATATGACCGGAGAAAATGCGGGGGCGCAGGTGGATCAGAACCTGGCACAGATGGATACTGTTTCCCGTGCTACCTGTACGTCGAAATCCATCAAAGAAGCCTGCCGTGAAGCATTGCGTCAGGCGAGAGAAAAATTCCTGGCAGAGACTGAGTCTGTCCGGAACGAAGACGGAGAGGACAGCGCAGAATGAAAAAATTTTGGATACGGACGATCAATGTATGCGTCATTGTGGCAGCATTGATCGGATATAGTAAAGTGACACTGGCGCATGAACAGACGGATGCCGCGGCCAAAGCCGAGGCAGACCGTAAAAATGCGGAAATTGCAGCGGAGGCCGGAGAGCCAGGCGGTTCCTATACAGACGGAACCTATCAGGGCACAGCCACCGGTTTTGGCGGTGATATCACAGTGGAAGTGACCATTGCAGATGGCAAGATTACAGATGTGGAGATTTTATCTGCAGAAAAAGAGGATAGTGCCTATCTGACCATGGCAAAAGATATTATTCCAGAGATCATAGATGCACAGAGTGCAGATGTAGACACGATCAGTGGCGCAACGTTCAGCTCCACCGGTATCAAAAATGCAACGGCGCAGGCTCTTGAGAAAGGCGGTGCCAACTAGTGAAACAACCAAATAAAAAGACCATGAAAAAAATTCATGTGTGGGTGCGGGCAGTGATACAGTTATTGTATTTTCTGTTTATTCCGTCTGCCTATACAGCGGCGTTTAACGGCGTCAAATACATTTTTACCCAGATGGGGGCAAAAAGCCATCTGGAGCTGACTTCCTTTGTGGTCACACTGATCGCTCTCTGCCTGTTTACGGTTGTGTTTGGCAGATTTTTCTGCGGGTTTGCCTGTGCCTTTGGAAGTCTCGGGGATGCAGTGCGGAAAAAGAAACCGGTGACGATGAAAGCATCGGTGGTAAAATATCTGCAGGCAGTGAAATATGTCGTTCTGGTGCTTCTGGTAGTAAGCTGTTACACCGGAGTGTACAGCAAGGCACAGGGCATGAGCCCATGGGATGTATTTTCCATGCTGCATGCCGGTAACTTCAAGCTGGGCGGCTATATCGTGGGTCTGGTGATCCTGGTGCTGATCCTGGTCGGTATGGCATTCCAGGAACGCTTTTTCTGCCGCGTGCTGTGCCCGATGGGAGCAGTATTTTCCATGCTTCCGGTCCTGCCGCTGTTTACCCTACGCAGAGACCGTTCCGAGTGTATCAGAGGCTGTCGTGCATGTACCATGAAATGCCCGTCTGATATTGAACTTGCGCCGGATACGGCTCCGGAACTTTCCGGGGACTGCTTCCAGTGTCAGAAGTGTATTGATACCTGCCCGAAAGGGAATATACATACCGGTATTCGCAGCCTGAAAGGAAATGAGATCTGGTTTACCGTGCTGCGGGCAGTGCTGCTGCTGGTGCTGTTCAAATTTATTGGGCTTTAAAAGGGATTGATTTAAATTCTTTTGTGGGAACGGAGAGTTTTTTTATGCGACATCAGAAAAAATTGTCTTGGAGGCTAACAATCTCAGTAGAATGTGAAAGTTGAGAAAAAGTTTCAGTTAAAAGAAAATGGAAAAAAACGGTTGACAAATGGGATGTTGTAATGTTAAAGTAACCGTCGTTAGGAAACACTAATAAAAATGCCATCAAAATTGAACATTGAAATTCACAGGTCAGTTGCTGTTAAGTCTGAGTTTTCAGACGGAGATAAACTGTCTGTGGACTTGGTAGAGACTTCTCCCGCATGCGGCACAGGACGCATATGCAGGTGAAGTCTCTCTTTTTGTCTGACGGAAAAAACGGTTTCTGGATGTGACAGGTACAGGAATGAAGGAAGTTAGGCAATGGCTTATGGGAAAGGAGAATCACAATGAAAAAGAGACGGGAATTTCTGACAAAAATGCTTGCAGGAGCCATGGTAGTAGCTATGACAGCCGGAACTATGCCGGTGAGTGCATTTGCGGCAACAGGAGCGAATGCCGTGAAAGATGGAACATACACGAAAGAGGCCTATGTAGATGCTTCTGATCCTGTGGTAGCGGAAAATGATGAAGTTGGAGAGTGGCAGAGTTATTCTGTCAGCGTTGGTGTTGAGGTAAAGGATGGTAAATTTGAGTCTGTTACTGTAACTCCTGGAGAAGGATATGATGATGGGAACAGCTCTTATTTGAAAAAAGCGGCAGACAGCAGCAAAAAGAACAGCGTTGTGGCAAAATTGCTTGGTCAGCCGGCAACAGCAGATACCGTAGCTTCCATTGATACAACCTCCGGTGCAACTGTAACATCCGCAGCAATTAAAAAAGCTGTTGCAGAGGTGATTGCAGAAGCCCCGGAAGCAGACAAGGATCAGGGCGAAGAAGTCAGATATGTGACCATGAATGTGCCTTATACAGACTTGTACGCTGCATATAACCTGACAGATAAAGCAGTATGGCAGGTGGAGGAAGGGCTGGATGCGGTTTCCACAGCTACAACCAGTAAATTTAAAGGAACAACAGGCCTGGCAAAGGGCACTTATAACAATGGCAAATACATTATGGGTGTGACTATGGCAGTGGCAGTTCCAGAAGAAACTTATGAAACATTAAAAGCAGAAAATCTGACAGAAAATGACAATTATTACATGACAGATCTGGACAGCACACCGGCAGCATACAGCACACTGACTGTGAATGCAGACGGCACATACAGTTTCAGCAGACTGCAGGAAGCAGCTGTAACAAATAAATATCTGTCTGTCACAGATCTGGATCTGAATGCAGGATACGGTGATTATCAGATTACGCTGGATGGTGTCGGAACAAGTAATAACCTGAAAGTGGGTGAGGATGAGACCGTTCCGTATACACTTTACGGAGCAATCCTGAATACCACAGAAGGAAAGACATATGGAATGACCTGCCTGGAGAATCTGTGGATTGGACAGAAAACACCAAATGTGGAGATCGCATGGTCCATCAAAGAAGGGCAGGGACTGAAACGTGGTCACGGAAAAGGAGATGCATTCTATCAGTTCAGCGACATGAACGGTAAGACATTAAAGAGCGTAACGCTGATCACTGATCTTGGAACCATTGAGATTCCATGCGGAGAGAATGGCCTGGAACTGACAAAATATTATGAGGGTGATCTCAGCAATCTGCAGTACGCCATCGAAAATGATTCCACAGAACTGAGCATCAGCGGTGTTCCGTCTGATCTGGAAAATGTAAAAATTTCTGTATCCGGCGGACTTGCAGATAATGCGGAGATCAAAGATGGAAAAGTTGCTCTGCGGACAGCACCGACAGTCGGAACGACTTATACACTGACCATCAGCAGTTCCAACTATCCGGATATCACAAGAACCATGTCCACACCGATGGTAAACAATCAGATCACAGAACTTCAGAAGTGGGTGGACAAAGCAAAAGCAGCAAATGGATATGAAAGTAATGCTGACCTGAAAGAACATGTCGGTGAAGCAGAGGAGATGATCGCAAATAAAATAGCTTCTTCTGCGGAGGCAGCAGAACTGATCGAAGAGCTGATCTCAAAAGTAAAAGCTACTTATGAGAGCGTGTCTGCGACAGCAGTCATCAGAGGAACGGATGTGTCTGTGACATTAGATGGGAAAACACGGGCAGATCT
>OGCM01001397.1_pt1 | contig 29374 bp, 26 predicted proteins | sample 1570151 | NCBI WGS metagenome assembly OGCM01 (sample SAMEA4370582, study PRJEB24528) | human gut metagenome
CACGGCCCTTTCACGGCTGTAACATGGGTTCGATTCCCGTACGGGTCATAAAAAAACTCCCAATCTCAGGATTGGGAGTTTTTTTATGCAACCCGTCCGAGGAATCGAACAGCACGGCCGTCCGCAGACGGCAACAGACAGCCCAGTGGGCTGTCTGTTAGTGCGCGGGTCCGAGAGAATCAGGAATGTCTCCGGGGCGAGACTATTTTTATATTATTGCGGTTTATTTGCCTTATGGATGTGATCCAGAATATCCTCCGGTTTTGAAGCCAGCGCGTCGGCTCCTACGGCGGTGAGCTCTGCTTCGCTCCGGAAACCCCAGAGCACGCCCATGGCGGGCAGGTGGGCGTTGTGGCCGGTGAGGATGTCCACATCGCTGTCTCCAATGAAAAGTGTCGTCTTGGGGTCTGCCCCGATGTCCTGCATCAGGGCATAGACGCCAGCCGGGTCGGGTTTGGTGGGCACGCCTTTGCGGCTGCCCCGGATGACCGTGAACTTGCCCTTGCCAAAGTAGTGCTCCACGATCTTTCCACAAAACTCGTCGGCCTTGTTGGAAAAGACGGCCGTCTGGATGCCCTCGGCCTGCAAAGCGTCCAACAGCTCTGCCATGCCGGGGTACGGGGCGGTCTTGTCCTCTTTGTGGGCATCATACCGGGCGCTGAACGCTGCCAGCGTGGCCGCCAGCTGCTCCGGCGTGCGGGCGCTCTCCGGGGAGAAACGTTCTACCAGTTTGGGGATGCCATTGCCCACAAAGTGCTTGTAAGTTTCTACGGAAAAGGTCGGCCAGCCGTTCTGGGCACAGACCCAGTTGGCCGCGTCGGCCAGGTCGTCGATCGTGTTGAGCAGGGTGCCGTCCAGATCAAATAAAATCGTTTTTATCATAGGGATTCCTTCTTTTTGAATTCTTGGCTCTCTCGTCGAAAGACTCCCTCCGGCCGGAGGGAGAGGGATAAGCTGGCGCAAAGCGCCTGAGAGGGGATGTTTCAGTGTGATTCCTGTTCCAGGAAACGCACTACGGCGTTTGCTTCCGCCAGCGGGATGCTCCGCACCTTGAGCCGCACCTGCCCGGGGAAGATCAGGGTCAAGTTGGTGCGCCGGACATTGGCCGCCCAGGGAGATTGGAACCCCATCAGGCAGAGGTCCGGGTGGAAGACGCAGATGCAGTGCAGGTAGACACCCTCCTGCCGCCGCAGGGTCACTTTGCCCTCCCGCAGCCAGATGCCCTCCCGGGTGTAGCCCATCACGGCCCCGCAGAGCAGCACAAAGAAGAAAACGGTGGGGACGAGCAGCGTCACGGTCATGGCGGGCAGGACGGTGACAGACACCAGCGAGAGCAGGGCGCAGAGCGCAAAGGGGATGCCGACCGGTGCAAAAAAGATGAGGCTGCGCTGGGTGGTGTCGGCCCGGACATCCGGTGGCATCTGGAATTCCGGCAGCAGCTCCCGGAACAGTGCCTCGCCGCCGGAGCGGTAAACGAAGAGCGGAAGCTCCGGCGTGCAGCAGCCCGCCGTGACAAACACCGGCCAGCGCTTGAGCACCCGGGCCGCCGGGGAGACCCGGACGTCGGCATAGCTGATCTGGGCCGATCGCACCCGGCACTCAAAGCGGTTGATCCAGCCGCCCCGGCTCCCGATCTGCGTTGCCGTGTGCCAGACCTCGTAGTGCACGGTCTGGGCAAAGCTGCGTGCCAAACTGGCCCCGAACAGTGCCGTTGCCAGCGTCAGCAGCCAGGCCGCGCCCGCCGGCAGCCACCGGGCTGCAAAGGCCGCCAGATGCCCAAGATGGGCAAACGCCAGCGTCTCGGCATCCAGCGGGAGCTGCCGCGTCTGCCGGATGGCCAGCGCCACCAGCGCCAGCGTGGAAATGCCGTTGGCTCCCAGCAGTACCAATGCGGCCCGCTCCCTCCCGGCGGGGGTGTGGAGGGTAGGCGTTTCAATGGGGAGCAGGCGGTCCGCCAGCTCCCGGGCGTCGGCCCGGCGCAGGCAGAGGGGGATCACATGCTTCCGCGGCTGCCCGGTGGGGTAGAGGGTGATCTTTGTCGCCCCGCCCAGCCGGAACAGTGCGGGCCGCTCCAGCGTCAGGGCTGCCAGCGCTTCCCCCCGGATGGTCGTGTCCAGTTTGAACAGCAGCTTCCAGCGCAGGTGCAGGACTCCGGCCTCGTCCAACTGCCAGCTGCTGAAGCGCAGGATGACCCAGCTCACCCCGCAGAGCAGGGCAAACAGGATGGCGTCCTGCCGCAGAGCTGTCCAGAATGCGGGCCAGTTCCGCTCAAACAGCACGTTGACGAGGGGGATGAGGTAGACCGCCAGCGTTTTGCGCAGAAAGCGCAGGGCTGCAAACGGGTGAAAGTGCTTTTCTTCCGTTGGAAAGCTGGGCCGCGGGTTGGGCGTTGTCATAGCGGCTCCTCCGCCAGTGCGTGGGCCAGCGCCCCGGCCTGCACGGCGGGGACAGCGGGCAGGAACATCCGGGAGCCGGGGGCCGAGATGATGAGCACCGAGGCCCCGGCCAGCCGCAGCAGCGGGGTGCGCAACTGCTGGACGCCCGTGACGGCCCGGCGGGGGAACACCTGCCGCACCGGCAGCACGATGCCGGAATACACCGTCAGGGTGCGGGCCCCCAGCACCGCTGCAAAGCTGCAGGCCCGGCACCGCGCCAGAAACACCAGCACGGCCCAGAGCGCGGCAAACACAAGGCCGGGCAGAATGCCCTGCCAGAACACGAACGGCGCAGCCAGCAGGCCGGGCACCGCCGCCCAGACACAGAGCACAGCCCGGCCTTTGGGCGGGATGATGACGGCCGTGCGCCGCAGCTCCCGCTCTGTCACTTGTCGGTCAGGCCCCAGGCCTCGGTCAGGAGGTGGAGGGAGTCATCCTGCGTCAGGCAAAGGATGCGGTCCCAGGGCAGCAGCACCGTGTTGCCGTGGGGGATGATGAACTCCGTGTCGCGGGTGATGCTGACCAGAATGGTGTCGCCCGGGATGGGAATTTCCATCACCTGCTTGCCCGCAAACTGGAAATCCGCCGGCAGCAGGATCTCATTCAGGCTGGCGGTGCCGCCGCCCAGGCTCAGCAGCTGGCGGATATTGTCCGTCTCGATCTCCCGCTCCAGAATGTGGCTCAGGTTGTCGGTGCCGCAGACCACGGTGTCCACGCCTAAGGTGTGCAGCAGCTCCCGGTTCTTGGGGTTGGAGGCCCGGGCCACGGTGCGGTCCACGCCGAACTCCCGCTTGGCGATCTGGCAGGCCACGAGGTTGTCCTCGTCCGAGCCGGTCACGGCCACAAAGGCGTCGCAGCTGGCCACGTCGGCGGTGCGCAGGGTGTCGGTGCTGATGGAGTTCCCGCAGATGACCGAGATGTCCAGCGTATCGGCCAGCATCCGGCACTGAGCCTCCACCGGCTCAATGATGACCACTTTGTGGCGGTTGGCCAGCAGATTCTGGGCCAGATACCGCCCCACCCGGCCGCCGCCCGCAATACAAACTTTCATATCAATACCTCTTATTACAGAATGTAGTAAAAACCTCTCAGCCGCCTGCGGTGACAGCTCTCCTGACAGGAGAGGCGGCATCGAGCGAAGCGATGATGACAGAGAGGTTAATTGGACAGCGCCCGGAACACTGCCTGCTCGGTGAGGATGGTGGGGCAGATGGTCTCAAGGCCGTAGTATTTGTGGTACAGGATCTGCAAATGAGGGTCAGACACCCGGCAGATGACTTTCTCCCGCCGGAAGATGTTTTTGGCGATCTGCGCCGCCATCAGGTTGACGGAGTCGTCCTCGCTGACGGCTGCCACGGCGTCGCAGTTCTCAATCCCGCCCTGCTTGAGGACGTCCGGGTCGGTGGGGTCGCCCACAAGGGCCGCCCCGCCAAAGGAATAATCGTCGAAGCCGTCCAGCCGCTTGAGCTGCTCGGAGTCCCTTTCCACCAGCGAGATGTCGTGGCCAATGCGCTCCAGGTCGCGCACCAGCGCGGCGCCTACCTGGTCGCAGCCGATCACCAGAATGTTCATGGAAGTCACCTCATGTTATCAACTTTATCAACTGTTTAAAATTAAAACTCGCAAAAAAGCCGTTTATGGGTTCGATGGGATCTGAAACCAGTATACCACATTTATACCGGGAGATAAATACAGCACGGCCGGGAAAAATTTCGCATTCCGCGTGCGCTGGGGCATAGAGTATGGTATACTGATAGCTGCAAAATCCAAAAAGCGACAATAAGCGCGGTGTGCGTTTCAGGAGGAAACCATGTTTTTAGAGATATTGAAAGCCATTTTAATGGGCGTCGTGGAGGGCATTACCGAGTGGCTGCCCATCTCGTCCACGGGCCATATGATCCTTGTGGAGCAGATCATCCAGTTCAACGCCAGCGAAGAGTTCCTGTCCATGTTCCGGGTGGTCATCCAGCTGGGTGCCATCCTGGCCGTGGTGGTGCTGTTCTGGCATAAACTGTGGCCCTTTGGCCTCCAGCATGGCCGGGTGGTCTCCAAGCCCCAGGTCTGGCAGCTGTGGTTCAAGGTGGTGGCTGCCACCCTGCCCGTGCTGGTCATCAGCCCGCTGGACGACTGGATGGAGGCCCGCTTCTACAATTACATCACCGTGGCCGCCATGCTGATCTTGTACGGCGTGCTCTTTATTCTGGTGGAAAACCGCCGCACCACGCCCCATGTCACCCGTCTGGAGCAGATCACCTACCGGGAAGCCTTTCTCGTGGGCGTGTGGCAGATGCTGGCCATCATCCCCGGCACCTCCCGCTCCGGTGCCACCATCGTGGGCGGCCTGCTGCTGGGCCTCTCCCGTGCCTGCGTGGCCGAGTTCACGTTCTTCCTCGCCATCCCGGTCATGGCCGGTGCCTCCCTGCTCAAGGTGGTCAAATTCGTCCTCTCCGGCGCTGCCATGACCGGCACCGAAGTGGCCGTTCTCGTGGTGGGCTGTGTGGTTGCTTTTGTGGTCAGCCTGGCTGCCATCCGCTTCCTGATGGATTACGTCAAACGCCACAACTTCAAGTTCTTCGGCCTCTACCGCATCGTGCTGGGTGCCATCGTCCTGGCTGTGGCCGCCATTACGGCCATCGCATAAAACAAGATCAAAAATGCATCTCAGGGCCGCCCAACGGGCGGCCCTTTTGTGTTGCCCGCAAGGTGTGTATTTGTCATGTTGCACCATATAAAATGAAGATTTTTGCAGAAACCGACAAAATTATTGGATTCCCTTGACAGAGTGGCCGGGGGGGGGGTAAGATGGGCGTACCAAGCAATGACATTTGGGGTTTTTGTTTTGGAATTGAATCAAAAAACAGGAGGAATTCAATCATGAGATTATCGAAAAGAATTGCCGCAGTTGCTCTGGCTGCGGTCATGGCTGTTTCTATGCTGACTGCCTGCGGCGGTGGTGGCGGCGGCAGCACGGGCGGCAGTAACAATGGTGGCGGCAATGGTGGTAATAATTCCAGCATTGGCGGAAACATCAATGGCGGCAATGGCAGCAACAATGGTGGCTCTGGCAATAATGGCAGCAACGGAAACGGCGGTAATGGTTCCAATAATGGCAATGGCGGAACTGGAACGGGTGGTTCTGGCAACAATGGTTCCGGCAGCAACGATGGAAATGTTATTAACGGCATTGCAACAGACGTCAGTAACCCGAAAAATCAGGCGTATGCTGGCAGCCGGACGGCAAAAACCCTTGGTTCCAAGGAATACACAGCGGAATACAAAGCAAATTTTGGCGATTTTGGTGAAGAAACGGGTAATTTTGAAACTACGATTTTGACTTCCACCGATGGAACCCGGACCTATTCGAAATCGGATTCTACGATTTTGGGATTGTCGATGCGTCAAATCACACTGGAGGATGAGAACGCCAAGAAACAGTGGGTCATTGATTTGGACGATGGAACCTACACGGAAGAAGCACTGGATGATAGCGGCGATGCAACGGATGATATCGAGCCTATTGAAGGTTGGGGAATGAAGAAAGGCACTTACACTGTCAATGGTGTGTCTTACTATGCAGAAAGTCAGTCTTACGCAGTTGTCGAAGACGGCGTTCGCATGACAATGACAGTGATTTACTGCTTCAACGGCAATACTCCGAAATATATGCTCGCTGTTGCCTCCGATGGTGATTCGACTGCGATGGAAGTGATGCGTTTTGAATTCAAGAGCTTTACGACCAAGGCCGACGCCAGCCTGCTGGATTTTGAGAGCATCCTGAAAAACTACAAGCCTGCAAAGGCCTCTTAAAAGATTAGAATACTGCCCCGGAGAACGGCTTGGTTTGCGTAGTTCTTCGGGGCTTTTTGGGAATAAAGAACAGAAAGGATGGTTTGTGTGAAAAAACAGACACTCAAACGATGGCTGGCGTCATTGCTCAGCACCGCAATGCTGTTCAGTATGGTGACCATTTTTGGAAATGTACCGCAGGCCGCTGCTGCAAGTACATATAATGGCCAGCAAGCAGCTACTTGGGGCTGGAATAACTATAAAAACAACTATGGCCTTTGTGCTGAGTTTGTTTCAAACTGTTTAAAACAAGGCGGTTTTACGGATGCATTTTCGAATAGCTGCGGTACGCTCCGGCAGCAGCTGCTTAATTCTGGTGCTTTTCAGGAGAATGTTGTTTATTTGAACAGCAACAAACGTCTTTACACCAGTGGTTCCAACAGTGGAAAAATTGCTGTAGGTGACGTTATCATGTGGCACAAGTCGGGCACCTCGACTTATCCTCATACAGCATTGGTTTATTCTATCAGCAAGGGCTATGTTCAGACCGTGCAGAGAAATCCGGCAGGGTCTTATAGCTATTTGAACTATACCCCTTATGATAACAATGGAACGAAGTATGAAGTGATTTGTTACCATTATGTGGGGAAACAAAGGAATGATCCCATCGGTGCAATCGACAGCATTGGTGCAGACCCGGGTTCGATTTGGGTCAATGGATGGGCTTTTGACTGGGATGATACAAGTGTGACACCGAGTATTTGGGCGTTTATTGATGATCAATATTGCTTTTCTTGGAGTGGACGGTGTGAGGATGATGTGTATCGGCCAGATGTGAATAATGCATACCCCGGCGCAGGAAATAACCATGGTTTTAGTATGCGTTATAGAACGGATTTGTCTGGGTGGCATACGGTACGTATAGAAGCGCTTAATATTGGTGGAGGAAATGCGGTAACACTGGGAACATATCAAATCAATATCCCGGCGGATACAGAAGCTCCAGTAATTAGCAATGTTAAGGTCAGTAATCTGACGATGGAAGGGTATGATGTTTCTTGTACAGTTACTGATAACTCTGAAGTATATTATGTTGTGTTTCCAACATGGACAGCTAAAGATGATCAAGATGACATAGCGCCTGAATGGTGGAATCTTTTTAAATCAAAAGTAGTGGGACGTTATATAGGAGACAATACTTATACGTTTCATGTGAATATTGCGGATCATAACAACGAGCACGGCGCATACCTTACACATATCTATGCCTATGACAGTGCAGGAAACAGTGTTTGCTATGGGATAAATGATATTACTGTTCCATATCCTGATGCAAACGTGACCTTTGACGCCAACGGCGGCAGTGCGGAGTTTGTGAGCAAAACGGTGCCCTATGGTGATGCTTACGGTGTACTGCCGGAGGCCTCCTGCACGGGCTATATCTTTGATGGCTGGTATACGGAACCCACTGGAGGCCAGAAAGTAACGAAAGATACTGCCTGCAACACCTACGGTGAGGTACGGCTTTATGCACAGTGGAAACCGACCTCGGCAGGCGGCTGGTCGTTCAGCAATGGTGTGCTGACGATCGACTGCCGTGGTGCAATGGAAAACTTTGATTCTGCGGTAGAAGCCCCGTGGTTCAGTGTCCGTTCTCAGGTAGAGCGTATTGTGGTAACGGAGGGCGTAACTTCACTGAGTGACTACGCTTTCTTTGGTTGCGAGAATGCAGAATCTGTTACTCTGCCCACTTCGCTGGAGCGCATTGGTAAGCTGTCGCTTTATGGTTGCAAGAGTCTGAGCAACCTTACTATCCCGTCCGCTGTGGCGGAAATTGGCGACTATGCGTTTGCAAGAGCAAGCGGCCTCAAGCAGGTCGTGTTTGAGGGGACTGCTCCGCAGATTGGCGCAGGTGCCTTTGCGGAAGTCCCGGCAGAAATCATCTACCCGGCAAATGATCCGAGCTGGACGGAGTCGGTGCAGCAGAGCTACACCGGGCGGCTGACTTGGACGGTATATGACGCTGCGGCGCTGGATCTTGAAACGGAACTTGCAGTGGCAGAATAAGGGAGTGAAAAATTTTATGAAACAAAAGAAAATATTCAAAACACTCCTGTGTACGGCAGTCAGTGCTGTTTTGACAGCAGTGCTTCTGACAGGCTGCGGCGGCGGTGGCGGCGGCACCGGAACGGGGCCCAATAATCCATCGAATCCGTCGAACCCGGGCTCGGGTCCGTCGAGTGGAAAAACGGATATTACGGAAAAAGATAATACAACGGGTGTGGAATGGGCGTATGCCAAGAGCAGCGGTAATACTGTAACGCTGGTAGGTTATTCTAGAACCGGGCAGGCACCATCCGGTAAAGTGGATGTGCCGTCGGCCACCAAAGATGGCTATAAAGTTACGGCGATTGGTGCAAAGGCACTCTACCAGAGCAAAGTTGCCTCGGTTACGATTCCCAGTACGGTGAAAACCATCGGGGAGGGGGCGTTTGCAGAGTGTACGGCGCTTCGTTCGGTCAGCATTCCCAACAGTGTGGAATCCATTGGGGCCTCGGCGTTCTACCATTCCGGGCTGGAACAGGTGGTTATCCCGGCCAGTGTAAAGCAGGTTGGAATGGCGGCATTTTATAACTGCACAGCGCTGCAAAGTGTGGCCGTGAATGGTGCGGCATCGTTTGATGGCAGTGCTTATAGAGGCGTTTTTGCAGGTTGCAAAAATCTCCGCACAGTGAACCTCAGCAATGAGATTACCCGGTTGGGAGATGGAATGTTTGCAGAGTGCAAGAGCCTGGAAAGCATTAATCTGCCCACTAAGCTGGTTGAGATAGGAAATTCGGCGTTCTCTAAGTGTACTTCCCTTGCAAACATCTCTTTGCCAAAGAGTTTGACGAAGATTGGAGAAAACGCATTTGCATTCTGTGAAAAGCTGGAACAGATCACCGTACCGGAAAATGTGACGGCTTTGCAGCCCTATACATTCTGGTACTGCAAAAAGCTTGCAAAAGCCACTCTGCCCGATAAGCTCACCAGCATTGGAAAAGGCACATTTGCAGAGTGCAGTGTTCTGACAGACGTGAATCTCCCGCAGAATGTAAATGCAATCGGCGAAAATGCATTTGGAGGCTGCCGTCTTCTGAAAAAAGTGATTCTTCCGGAGCAGCTTTCCAAGCTGGAAGATTATACTTTTGACCGCTGTGAAGGACTGGAAAAAATTTATATTCCAGCTAAGATTCGTTCTATTGGTGATTATGCATTGGCAACGAACCGCCCATTGGATATTTATTATGGTGGAACACTGGACGTGTGGAACCGTATCCCGCAGCAGAAGATTGGTCTGACCAGTGGAACCAAAGTGTATTGTGAAGCAAACCCAAGCCAGATGTGACAGAATAAAAAAGAGTCACCTGAGTGGATAACTCTTTCTACCCCGCAGGCTCACCCCTGCGGGGCATTTTCATGCAAAAAAATCACCCTGAACCCAACTTTACCTTTATTGCGCCTCTATTCCCAGTGTGTTATAATCAAAACCAAGAGAGAACCCTGCGGCGGGGAGTGCGCCGCAACTGCAAAACAGAGGAGAAAACAATGGAAGCATCGACTGTTTACTATACCGACTTCCGGTGTCCGGTGGGCACCAGCCTGACGGAAAAGCTGCGTCGGCTGTGCCTGGCGGCTGGCATCAAGAACATCGACATGGACGGCAAGTTCGTGGCCATCAAGATGCACTTTGGGGAGCTGGGCAACCTGGCGTTCCTGCGCCCCAACTATGCCAAGGTGGTGGCGGACCTGTGCAAGGAGCAGGGCGGCCTCCCGTTCCTGACCGACTGCAACACGCTGTACCCGGGCAGCCGCAAAAACGCGCTGGAGCACCTGACCTGCGCCCAGACCAACGGCTTCTGGCCCATGACCACGGGCTGCCAGATCCTGATCGGCGACGGCCTGCGCGGCACCGATGAGGTCGAAGTGCCGGTGCCCAACGGGGAGTACTGCAAGACGGCCAAGATCGGCCGCGCCATCATGGACGCCGATATCTTCATCAGCCTGACCCACTTCAAGGGCCACGAGTCCACCGGTTTTGGCGGTACCCTCAAGAACATCGGCATGGGCTGCGGCTCCCGCGCGGGCAAGATGGTGCAGCACGCTGCCGGACACCCGGAGGTGCAGGAGGGGCTGTGCCGCGGCTGCCACCGCTGCGCAAAGGAGTGCGGCTCCGACGCCATTACTTACAACGAGCAGAACAAGGCCGTCATCGACCAGGACAAGTGCAAGGGCTGCGGCCGCTGCATCGGTGCCTGCAACTATGACGCCATCTATTCCCAGTGCGACAGCGCCAATGAAATGCTGGACCGCAAGATGGCCGAGTACGCCGCTGCCGTCTGCGCGGGCCGTCCCTGCTTCCACATCAGCCTGGTGCAGGATATCAGCCCCAACTGCGACTGCCACGGCGAGAACGACGCGCCCATCCTGCCGGATATCGGCATGTTTGCCTCCTTTGACCCGGTGGCACTGGATCAGGCCTGCGTGGACGCCTGCCTGGCAGCCCAGCCCCTGCCCAACAGCCAGCTGGGCCAGAACCTGGCCAAGTCCGACTGGAAGTGCTACCACGACAACTTCAAGGATTCCAACCCGAACATCGAGTGGAAAGCCACTCTGGAGCAGGCGGAGAAGATCGGCATGGGCAGCCGGAAATATACGCTGAAAAAAGTCTAAAACGGCAAAAAAGCAAAAAAGGGGCATCGTGCACTGCACGATGCCTCTTTTGCGTGTTGCTCAAAATTCGCCCTTTGCCTCGGGAGTCAGGCGGTCAATGACGTCCTGCAAAGCGTCCCAGTTCTTTTCGGAGCAGCCGGGCAGGTCGGCGGGGTCCAGGCCGGCATCCTCGATGCGGCCGGAAAGGCTGTCCTTATCGGTCAGCAGGGCGTTGGCGTCGTCCTTGATGAGAGGCCAGGCCTCGGCAAAGCTCTCCTGGTCCATGGAGTCCAGCGCGTCGTACCATTGGCTGAACGCGTCCTCAATGGCGTCGGTGGTGCGGCTGGTCAGGTTGGTCTGCTCGGCCCACTGGAGCAGGGAAGCCGCCGCCAGCACGGATTTCAGGGAGCAGCCGGAAACGCCGGGGCCCCAGCCCAGGCAGGGCTCAAAGGCATCGGACGTGCCCGTGATGCTGAACAGCGAGTTCTCATCAAAATTCGGGCGCAGGCCGGAGGTGTTGGCCTCGTTGGTGGTGCTGGGGATGTTCTCGCTGGACGCGCTGGCCGAGCTGTTGGCCGGGGCGGAAGCGGAGCCGGTGCTGCCGCTGGCGGCGGTGTCGCAGCCAGCCAGCAGGCAGAGGGCCAGTGCCGCGCAGAGCAGCAGCGAAACGAACCGTTTTTGGATCATGGCGGATTCCTCCTTTTATCAATGCCCGGCGCGCCGCCGGGGGAGCATTTTGGGTCTTACTTCTAGTATACTGTTCTCCCCGGCGGTTGTCAATCGGCGCTCGTGGGACGAATTTCAACTGCGATTGACCTTTAAAGCAGAAGCAGTTATAATAGGCACCGAACGTGAATCCAACAAAAATCCAACGGATATAAAACCAAGGAGCATCGTATGAACCACGAATTTTCCATCGACGGCCTGTTTGACTTCCTGAACGCCGGCGTCAGCGCGTTCCACTCCACCGCGGCGGCGGCAGCCATCCTCGAAGAGAACGGCTACCAGAACTGCCCTGAGAGTGCTGCCTGGCAGCTGGCTCCGGGAGGCAAATATTATACCACCCGCAACGGCTCTGCCATCATGGCATGGCGGATGCCCAAGGGCCCGCTGACCGGCTGGCACGCGGCGGCCAGCCACAGCGATTCGCCCACCTGGCGGGTCAAGAAACTGGACTGCGCCGAGGATAAAGTGTTTGCCAAGGCGGAGACCGAGGGTTACGGCGGCATGATCATGCCCTCCTGGCTGGACCGTCCCCTGAGCGTGGCCGGCCGCGTGCTGGTGGAGACGGAAAGCGGCATTGAGAGCCGTCTGGTCCACCCGGACCGTGCCGTGGCCTGCATCCCCAACCTCTGCATCCACTTCAGCCGTGACCTGAACAACGGCATGAAGTATAACCCCCAGGTCAATCTGCAGCCCATCTTCGGCGCGGCAGGCGGCAGCCTGCGGGCTGTGCTGGCGCGGGAAGCCGGTGTCAAGCCCGAAGAGATCGTGGACGCCGACATCGTCCTCTGCACCCGGGAGAAGGCCGAGCGTCTGGGCCTGAACGGTGAGTATTTCATGTCTGGCCGCATCGACGACCTGGAGTGCGCCTACACCACACTGTGGGGCTTTTTGCAGGGCCGCGGCGAGGAAGAGGGCCGCGGCGATGTCTGGGTCATGTTTGATAACGAGGAAGTCGGTTCCTCCAGCCGTCAGGGGGCCTGCGGCACCCTGTTTGCAGACGTGCTCTCCCGCGTTGAGGAGAGCCTGGGCGTGACGAAAGAGCAGAGCATCCGCGCCCGCACCAACACCCTGCTGCTGAGTGCCGATAACGGCCACGCCACCCACCCCAACCACCCCGAGAAGAGCGACCCCGCCAACCCCATCGTCATGGGCGGCGGCGTCCTGCTCAAGACCAACGCCAGCCAGAAATATACCACCAGCGGCTTTACCGGGGCCGCGTTCAGCGCCATCTGCAAAAAGGCGGGCGTCCCCGTCCAGACCTTTGCCAACCGCGCCGATGTGCCGGGCGGCTCCACGCTGGGCAACCTGCTGGGCCATCAGATTTTGATGCCCATGGTGGACATCGGCCTGGGCCAGCTGGCCATGCACTCCGCCATGGAGACCGCCAGCTGCGCCGATGCCGAGTACATGGCAAAGGCCGTGGCCGCCTACTATAACACCCCCATCTTCCAGCCGAAGGACGGGGAGTGGAAGCTGGGCCTGTGAGCGGCACGGTCGGGCGGTTTGCCCCCAGCCCCAGCGGGCGGCTCCACTTGGGCAACCTGGCCTGCAGCCTGCTGGCCTGGCTGAGTGCGAAGCATCAGGGCGGAAAGATCGTCCTCCGCATTGAGGATCTGGACGCCGAGCGCTGCCCCCGCAAATACGCCGACCAGCTGGAAGAAGACCTGAGCTGGCTGGGCCTTGTCTGGGACGAGGGCGGCAGCCACGGCGGGCCCCACGGCCCCTATTACCAGAGCGAGTGCGCCCCCGTCTATGAGGAGGCCTACGCGAAGCTGGCCGCACAGGGGCTGGTGTACCCGTGCTTCTGCTCCCGCTCCCAGCTCCATGCCGCCAGCGCGCCCCATACCTCGGACGGCAACGTCATCTATCCCGGCACCTGCCGGGACCTGACGCCGGAGGAGATCGCAGAGAAGCGGAAGCACAAAGCCCCGGCTTACCGGGTCAGGGTGCCGGACGAGAATATCCGCTTTGTGGATGGCTGCATGGGCCCCCACACCGAGAACCTCCTGCGGGACTGCGGGGATTTCTACCTCCGCCGCGCCGACGGCGTGTTTGCTTACCAGCTGGCCGTGGTAGTGGACGACGCCCGGATGGGCGTTACCGAGGTGGTGCGGGGAGCCGACCTGCTCTCCTCCACGGCCCGGCAGCTTTACCTGTACCGTCTGCTGGGGCTCAAAGCGCCCCGCTTTGCCCACTGCCCGCTGCTGCTGGCCCCGGATGGCCGCCGCCTCTCCAAGCGGGATGGCGACCAGAGCCTGGAAAACCTCCGTGCCAAGTACACGGCGGAGGAGATCGTGGGCAGGCTGGCCTATGTGTATGGCCTGCAGCCCGAGCCTGCTCCCCGCACACCGGAGAGCCTCGTTACAGATTTCAGCTGGGAGAATGTGCCCAAAGAAGATCTCTGCCTGCCGGAAAATTTATTCTAACAAAAAACGCCTGTTCCCTTGCGGGAGCGGGCGTTTTTGGATCTATAAGGCATGTAGGAAAAATTACAGGCGCTCCGGCACGCGGCTGGTGTCGTTGTCCCGGAGGGTCATGGCCGAGTCGAGGACAAGGGCCAGCAGAATGCCCAGCATCACGTCAATGCAGCTGTGCTGCTTGAGCAGCACGGTGGCCAGCACGATGGACACGCAGAGCACGGCCGCTGCCGGGCGCATCCAGCGGCGCTGCGGGGCATCGAAGATGCGGCTGCGGTAGTAGGCCAGCATCAGCGTCACCGAGTTGAAGACATGGATGGAGGGGCAGACGCTGGTGGGCGTATCTGTCGCGTAGAGCAGCCGCACGGCCTGCGCGAAAATATCATTGCCATACACCCGGTAGGGCCGCAGGTAGAGCCCCGTGGGCAGGACGATATAGCAGGCCAGTGCAAAGGTCATGCCCGCAAACAAAGGCAGGCAGAGCCGCCAGAAGTCTGCACGGGGCGCTTTCCGGAGCAGATAGAACAAAGTGAACGGGATCCAGACGAACCACGCCAGATACGGCACGATGGCGTATTTGCAGAACGGGATGAAATCGTCCAGCCGACAGTGGACCCAGATGTCCGGCACCGTGACATGGACTTCCAGCCAGTGGAAGACGGTGAGATAAAAGACCATGTAAAACGCCATGAACCAGACGGGATGGCGGGAAAACCAAGTACGCATCAAAACACACTTCCTTTGTGCGGGGTGGTTGAAATATCTTTCAACGGCAAAAAATTATACGCCCCAATTATGAAAAATACAAGACGAAAACTGGACAACACTCCTAAAATAGTGCTCCAGATTTTGTGCAAGGCTGACGAAAAAGCCCCTCTGTCTTCTCATACGAGACAGAGGGGCAAAATCTTGCATCGAAAAATGTGAAACTTTAAATCACGTGCTGTTCCAGCCACTTGCCCCGCACAAAGCGGACCATAAAGCAGGCGGAGCGGAACACCCAGTCCAGGAACATGCCCATCCAGATGCTGAGCAGCTGGCCGTGGAAGCAGAGCACCATCAGGTAGCAGAAACCCACCCGGAATACCCACATGGACACGATGCTGACCGACATGGTAAACGAGGCGTCGCCTGCCGCGCGGAGGATGTTGGGCAGGGTAAAGCTGGAGGGCCAGAAGAAGATCGAGAAGATGTTGAACCACTGCATCACCTGCAGGGCCATGGCCTGCGCTTCCGGCGAGAGATGGAAGAGGGTCAGCGCCAGCTTGTCCGCAAAGAAGAACGCGGACAGGTTCATGATCCAGGCACCCGCATAGGCCAGCAGCAGCAGGCGGCGGGCGTACCAGACAGCCTGTTCTTTCTCGCCTGCGCCCAGGCACTGGCCCACCACGGTGAGCACGGCAAGGCCCACGGCGCTGGCCGGGATGTTGAGGAACGTGGAGGTGGTGTTGGCCACGGCGTTGGCGGCAATGGCGGCGGTACCCAGGGTGCTGGTCAGGCTGGCCACCGACAGCTTGCCGATCTGGAACATGCCGTTCTCAATGCCGGCCGGGATGCCCACCCGCAGGATGCGCTGGATGAGCCTGCCGTTGGGCCGGAGAGCGGCAAGACCCTCTATGCGGAGCATACAGCCGGGCTTTTGCAGCAGGAAAAGCACCGCGATGCAGGCAATGGCGCGGGAGACCAGGCTGGCGAGGGCCGCGCCCAGCACGCCCATCCCGAAGCCAAAGATGAGGATGGCGTTGCCGCCGATGTTGACAACGTTCATCACCAGGCTGGACATCATGCTCACCTTGCTGTTGCCCTGCGCCCGGAACAGTGCCGCGCCGGCGTTGTACAGGCCAATGAACGGGTAGCTCAGGGCTGAGAGCAGGAAATAGGTCTCGGCGTAGCGCATGACGTCGGCGTCGATGGAGCCGAAGATGCCCCGCAGGATGGCGTGCCGCCCCACCACGACCACGGCGGCCACGGCCAGGCTGAACACCGAGAGGATGAACAGGATCTGCGCGGCGGAGGCCCGGGCGTTTTTCTCTTCCCGGTGGCCGATGTACTGGCTGGCGACCACCGCGCCGCCGGTGGCCAGCGCGCTCATGATCTGGATCATCAGGGTGTTGAACGTGTCAACAAGGCTCACGCCCGAGACAGCCGCCTCGCCGACGGAGGAAACCATCAGGGTGTCGGCCAGGCCAATGGTCACACTGAGTGCCTGCTCGGCGATGAGGGGCAGCAGCAGGGCCGTCAGTTGCCTGCGGGTAAACAGCGGTTGGGAATGGAATTTTGTGGACGTCATGGTTCCTCCTATGTGCCCTCTCAGTCTCGCTTCGCTCGACAGCTCCCCCGGAGAGGGCTAGCATGGTAAAGTATCAATCGTAACTTAATCATACAACGCCCTCTTTCAAAAAACAATAGATGTATACAAGTTTCTCGCAAAATTTTAAGGAAAACTCCCGCTCCATGCGGTTTACCCCCGCCCGCACTTGTGTTAAAATGAAATGCAGAGGGAGCGCCTGTCGGCTCCCCGGCAGCCGCTGTGCAGGAGCGGCCGCGCAAAGCAAGCACACACGAAGCGAAGAAGAAAATTGAAACAACCCACAAGGGGGAAAGAACAACCATGCCAAAAGCAGCCCACAAAGTTGTGGTCATCGGGCATCGCAACCCGGACACCGACTCCATCTGCTCTGCCATTGCCTATGCGGAGCTCAAGAATAAAACCAGCTCTCTGGTCTGCGAGCCGCGCCGCGCGGGCCGCATGAACCAGGAGACGGAATTCGTGCTCAAAAAGTTCGGGGTCACACCGCCCCGGATGTGTACCGATGTCAACCCCAAGATCCGGGACGTGGATTTCCGTGAGATGCCCGGCATCAACGGCAGCACCAGCCTGCGCAAGGCCTGGGAGATCATGCGCGACAAGCAGATCGACACCCTGCCCATCACGGACGCCGACAACGAGCTGCTGGGCCTCATCACGGTCAAGGATATCGCCACCGCCAACATGGACGTGTTCGATACCGGGGTGCTGGCCAAGAGCCGCACGAGCTATAAGAATATTCTGGAGACGCTGGGCGGCACCATGGTGGTGGGCGACGAAAACGCCGTCTGCACCACGGGACATATCAAGATCGGCACCGCCACCCCGGAAATGCTGGAAAGCGCCGTGGAAAAAGGCGACATCGTGATCCTGACCAACCGCTACGAGAGCCAGCTCTGCGCCATTGAGAAAGAGGCCTCGCTCCTCATCATCTGCAACGGGGCTAAGGTGGGCCGTACCATCCAGCGCATCGCCGAGGAAACGGGCGTGGCCATCATGTCCGTTGCCTGCGACAGCTACGCCGCCGGTAAGCTGATGAGCCAGTGCGCGCCCATCTCCTATTACATGACAAGAGACGATATCGTCAAATTCACCCTCGTTACCCCGGTGTCGGACGTCACCCGCGTTATGACCAAGGTGCGCCACCGGTATTTCCCGGTGCTGGATGAGGACGGCAAATACTGCGGCATGGTCAGCCGCCGCAACATCATTGCCCTGCGCAAGCGCCGCATTATTCTGGTGGACCACAACGAGGCCACTCAGGCCGTGGAGGGTTTTGACCAGGCCGAAATTCTGGAGATCATCGACCATCACCGCATCGGCAGCCTGGAAACGGACGGCCCGGTTTACTTCCGCAACCAGCCGGTGGGCTGCACCGCCACCATCATCACCCAGATGTACGATGAAAACGGCGTGGAGATCGAGCCCAAGATCGCGGGCCTGTTGTTGGCAGCCATCCTCTCGGACACGCTGGTGTTCCGCAGCCCCACCTGCACCCCCATTGATGTGGCCGCCGCCAAGCGGCTGGCCAAGATCGCGGGTGTGGACATCGACGAGTTTGCCCTTGAGATGTTTGAGGCAGGCGAGAATCTGGCCGGCAAGACCGCGGAGGAAGTCTTCCTGCAGGATTTCAAGGTGTTCATGTGCGGCGATGTCCGCTTTGGCGTGGCACAGGGCAGCTACATGACCCGCAAGAACCTCCAGGCGGCCCAGAAACTGCTCCAGCCCTACCTCGAAGAGGCCCGCAACAAGCAGAATGTGGAAGACCTCTACATGCTGCTGACCGACGTGCCCAAGGAGGAGAGCGTGGTCATCTGCGCGGGCCGCCATGCCGACGAGATGCTCCGCAGCGGCTTTGAGATCGAGCCCGCCGCCGACGACAGCTGGACCCTGCCCGGCGTGGTCAGCCGCAAAAAGCAGTTCATCCCCGCCTTGATGACGGCATATCAGGAGCTGTAAAACCTCTCAGTCCATGCTTCGCATTGCCAGCTCCCGATGAGGGGAGCCCTTGGCAGGCCGGGCAGGCTTGCGCGTATTGGAAAACTGCCGGGCCCTGCGGTGAGACGCGGCAACAGCAGGAGGTTGACAATGTTTGAATTTTTGAAAGACAAAAAAGGGGAGCCGCCTGCTCTGCCCGAGGGCACGGTGCGGCGGCGCTATTCCATCGAGGGCCAGGTGCAGGGCGTGGGCTTCCGTTACCGGGCCCGGTATGCGGCCCAGAGCCTGGAGCTGACCGGCTGGGTGGAAAACGAGGACGACGGCTCCGTCACGCTGGAAGTCCAGGGCGACCCCGTCAAATTTCGGAAACTGTTTGCCCTCATCCAGCGCAGCGATTATATCCAGATCACCGCCATCCGCCAGAAAGACATTGCCACCGACCCCTGGGAGCGCGGCTTCTCGGTGCGCGGCTATTAAACACAAAACTTAAAGCCCCCGGAACACCGCGTTCCGGGGGCTTTTCAGTTTAGCCTGCAAAGTTTTTGTGGAGGGAGAGCCGCCCGGAGGGGAGCGTTCCGGGAAAGCTGAGGAGCAGCCAGAGTGCCGTTGGCCGCCAGACCGGATGCCTGCGACGCAGGTCCAGCGGACAGAGAAGCGGTTCCTGGCTGGCGGGAAAATAGGGCCGGTGCACAGAGAGCTTCTTTCTTCTGGTTTCTGAACATAGCATAGCATACAATCGTGGTAGAATTGTGTAATTTGCGGAAATTCTTGGGGCGATTTTTCCCAAAAAAGAATGTCAAAATGCAGCAATTTTATTGACACTTTGCGCGGTGTGTGCTAAAATCAACTTAATTTTGAGGGGTTTGCCCGCGCGTACTCGTTTACGCACCGGCACAGGCCCCGGAAGATTGCCAGAGCCGCGGCGCGTTGCAAAGCACCGCTCTGGAAATAGGGGAGCGCCTCGCGGGCCAGCAGAGCAGCAACAGCTGTTCGGTTGGCCCGTGCTTTTTTATTTCGAAGGCCTACGCCAAGGCTTATGGTGTAAGGGCGAAAGAAGCACAGCTGGTCAAGGGTGTCGGCGTCTCCGCCAAAAAGCTGGAGGATGGCACCTACTGCTTTGTGCTTACCCTTGATATGCTCATCTGACCCTTTTACAGAATGGAACCGCACCCCGCCCCGAGGAGAACCCCGCTCCCCGGGGCTTTTTGTCGTTATGGCAAAAGAGCGGCAAATGTGGTACAATAAAAACTGGATTTTATCGAAAGAAAGGAAGCTTCTGATGCAGCTGTTTGAACTGGTCAGCCCCAAGCTTTTCCGCCCGCTGGCGGGGCCCAACCGGGCTTATTATGCGGAGCTGCTGCTTTTGCTGTGGGAGGAGTGCCGCCACACGGCGGATTACAGCCTTTCCCGTGCGGAGGCGGTGAGCCGGGCGGAGGATTACTTTGCCGCCGTGGCAAAGCCGCTGGCGCTGGATGCCGATGGGGCGGGGGATGAGGACGAGCAGCCCACCCGGGACCCGCATCTGCTGGCGCTGGGCTTTCTGCTCCGCCTCCGCCGCACCGGCTGGCTGGAAGAGCAGCCCGGCAGCTATGAGGAAGAGCCCACCCTCGCCTTTGTGCCCGAGGTGACGCCGCTGCTGGAGGCGCTGGAGGAGATCCTGAACCCCCGCGTCGTCACCTACACGGGCAAGCTTTACAAAGCCTGGCAGCTGCTGCGGGGCATCGGGGAAGAAAAGAGCCCCTACGAGAATGTCCTGCACGAGGTGGCGTCCGATCTGGAAGCGCTGAACAGATCCCTGCGGGCCCTCAACGCGTCCATCGGGCATTACATCGACCGTCTTACCCGCAACCGCACCCCGCAGGAGGTGCTGGAGCTGTTTGACCAGTATGAGGAAAAGGTGGTGGCGGCGGCGTACCACCGCTTCAAGACCAGTGATAACCTCTTCAATTACCGCGCCTACCTCGAAGAAGGGCTGGACGAGTGCGAGAACAAGTACCTGCCCCAGCTGGCGCTGGATTATGCCCGGGTGGAGCGCTGCGCCCCCGGCGAGGCCGCGCCCCGGGTGCGGGCCCTCATCCAGAAGCAGCGGGATGCGCTGGAAGAGATGAGCGGCCTCATCCGCCAGATCGACGACAGCCACATCCGCTACCGCAAGCGGGCGGTGCAGCGGGCGCAGTTCCTGCTGCTGAGCGACCGCTCGGCCCAGGGCAGCGTCACGGCGCTGCTCCGCCGCTATGCCGAGGAGATCAAGACGCCGGATCAGCTCTTTGAGCCCGACGACGGCCCGGTGGCAAAGCGGCTCCACCTCTACCCGGTGCAGGTGTTTGGCGCAAAGCCCCTCTACCCGCCGGCGGCTCCCCGCGGCGAGGCCCCGCTGGCCCCGGTGCGGCAGGCCGCGCTGGACCCGGAACAGCTCAAAAAGGAGCAGAAGCTCCTGCTGGATTACGCTCGGATGGCCGTGACCGAAGAAAACGTGGAGCTGCTGGCCCGGCAGGCGCTGGCCGCCCGGCCGCGGGTCACGGCGTCCACGCTGGCCGCCGAGTACCCGGACGATTTTGCCCGGGTCATCGGCCTGCACACCTATTCCCAATCGCCCCGGCGGGACTATGACATCACCCTCACGGGCGAGTGGGTGGAGCGGGGCGGCTTCCGCTTTGAAGAATTTGTATTGACACCCCGCAGGGAGGACGGAAACGATGGCCGAACCGAATAAAATGTTGGAAGAAACCGCAAACTATCTCCTCAACCACTGCTTTTTGCTGGGCGGGGTGGAAGACCAGCGGGCAAAATATCTCTATGTGCAGGATCATCTCCCGGAGGTGCGGGCCGTGTTCGCGCCGCTGGGCTATGCGGTGCTGCTTTACCCGGCCCCGCTGCAGGCGGCGGCCCTTGTCAACGAGCATGAGGGCAGCCAGGCCCGGCTGCTGAAATACGAGAGCATCCTGCTGCTGGTGCTGCGGCTGCTTTATCTGCAAAAGCGGGAGAGCCTTTCCGCCAGTGCCGATCAGGTGCTGGTGACGGTGGAAGAGGTGCAGGCGGAGCTGCAGAAAATGAATCTGCCCCGCCGCCTCGACCAGCCCACGCTGGAGCGGCTGCTGCGTACTTTGCGCCGCTACAATCTGGCCCGGCCGGTGGGCCGCCTGAGCGGGCTGGACAGCCGCGTTGAGGTGTTCCCCACGGTATTGCTGGCCCTGCCGGACGCCGACCTGGCCGATGCCGCCGCCGAGAGCAGCCGCACCCGGAGCGAGCTGGCTTTGTACGAACGCCCTGACGGGGACGGCGCTGCGGAGGTGGAAGAATGATCGAATTAAAACGCCTGAGACTCATCAACTGGCACAACTTTGAAAACGTCACCTTTGATTGTGCCCGCCTGACCTATATGATCGGCGTCAACGCCGTGGGCAAGACCACGATTTTGGACGCCATCCGCTACTGCCTGACCACCAACCGCAATTTCAATGCCCTGGGCAATAAAAAGAGCGGCCGCACCCTGCAGGGCTCTGTCCACGCCAAGCAGCGCGGTGAGAATGCTTACCGCCGCCCGGGCCGCACCGTGGCCTACATCGGTGCGGAATTCTGGGACACTGCCAAGCGGGTGCCCTTTGTCATCGCCGTCCGGGTGGAGTCGGAGGGCCCCATGCAGGAGCTGCACCCCGGCGACCAGACCTGGTACATCTCGGAAGACGGCTGCACGCTGGAGCAGCTGCCGTTTATCGACCCGCGCACCGGGGCTCCCAGCGCCAAAGAAGACTTCAAGCCCGCCACGGGGCGGCTTTCTTATACCCGCAGCCCCAGCGAGGCCCGGGACCGCATCTGCCGCGCGCTGGGCATTGGCCGCGCCTCCAGCCCGCTGGGCAAAAAGTTCAACGAAGTGTTCCAGATGGGCACCAGCATGGACGAGATCCCCAACTTCCGGGAATTCCTGTATCAGTACATCCTGCCCCAGCCGGAATTAGACCTGGATGCCCTGCAGGGCGACCGTGTGGAGCTGGAAAACCTCCACGCGGTGCTGGCCGAAGCCCAGACCCGTGCCGCCGCGCTGGAGACCATCGTGAACGATGGCCGGGAAGCCGCTGAAAAAGAGACCGCCGCCCTTGTGAACCGGGGCGCGGCCCTGCTGGCCCGTGCCGCTGCCGATGCCGGGGAAGATGCCACCTGGCAGGGCCATCTGGAGGCCGGAAACCGCCAGCTGGAAACCATGAACGCCCAGTATGAGGCGGCCAAGAACGCCGAGGCCGAAGCCCGCCGGGCCTATCTGGCCGCCCACAGTGCGGCCTCTGCCAGCGGAGAGGGTGCCGCCCTCGACGTCATGACCGAGGAGCTGGCCCGGAAAAAGAGCGCGCTGGACGCTGCCGCCCGCCGTGCTGCCGGGGCCGAAGCCGCGGCAAACAAAGTCACAGCCCTGCTGCAGAGCCTTGGCCGCAGCGGGTTTGCAATTGGAAAAGATCTCTGGCCGGAAGCCCTCCGCGCGGAGACGCTCCCCGGCCTGACCGACGCCCTTTCCGGCGTGGAAAAACCGCTGGAAGAGCAGTATTTCGCGGCCCGGCAGGCGGTTGCAGACCTGCTCCGGGAGCAGGGCGCCAAACGGGCGGAACTGGACGCGGTCTCGGGCGGCAAGTGGGTCTACCCCCACGGCGACGCTGCCACCCGCGTGCGGGACGCCGTCAACGCCGAGCTGCAGAGCCGTGGCATGACGCCGGACGCCAAAATTTTCTGTGAGCTGCTGGCCGTGGAAGACGAGAGCTGGCAGGACTGCGTGGAGGCCTGCCTCGGCGACCGCCGCTTTGATATCCTGGTGCCGCCTGCCCACTATGCCGCCGCCAAGAGCGCCTTTGTGGCCCTGAAAGAGAAAGTTGGGCCCATCAGCCTGCTGGATACCCCGGGCATCCGCAAGGCCAACCGCCGGACGGACAAGATCGCCCCGGACAGTCTGGCCGCGCAGGTCACCAGTGAAAATCCGCTGGCCGCCCAGTACGCGGAGACCATTCTGGGCCGCATCGTCTGCTGTGACACACCGGATACGCTGGAACAGTACCCGGACAGCGCTACCCGTGATCTGCTCCGCCACCATCCGTTCCGGCTGGAACGCCTCCGCGCGCCCCAGCGGTATATTGGTCTGGATGCCCGCCGCACCCGCGCCGAGGCCCTGACCGCCGAGCTGGAAGCGCTGGCCGAGCGCCGCCGCGCCGCCGAGCAGACCGAAAAGACCCTGAAAGCGGCCTATGACCAGTACCAGAACGCCCTGCGGGGCAAGACGCTGGAGGAGCTTGGCGCTTTGTGGGACAGCCGCGCGGCCCTGACCGCTGCCCGGCAGGCCTACACGGCGCAGGAACAGCAGCTGGCCGACTGCCGGGAGAACCCCATGCTCCAGCAGCTCTACCAAGAGGAAGAAGCCCGGGAGAAAGCCTGGGACGCTGCCCGCGCTGCCGTGGAGCAGGTGGGCGGGGACATCCGCGTCTGCCAGAAGCAGCTGGCCTCCTGTGAGGCTGAGCGGAAAAAGGCGGTGGAGACAGCGCAGACCAGCGCCGATGCCGCCAATGCATTCTTTGCAAAGTATCCGCTGCTGGAGCCGCTGGCCCGGGAGCGCTGGGCGGCCCTCTCCGGCCCGGACAAGGCAAAGCCCGACCGTGCCGTGGCACAGGCCGCCGAAAAGGCCCAGACCAAGCTGGACGAGGCGTTGCAGCTCTACCTGACCGGGACGCTGGAGCCTGCCCAGAAAGCCTACAACGAGCGGTACGTCTGCGATTATCCGCTGGGCCTTGCGGGGGTAGAGCAGTACCGTGCCCAGTACGAGAGCTTGGTCCGCATTGACCTGGAGCGGTACGCCGCCCGCCTCGAGCAGGCCCAGAAAGACTGCAAGGACCGCTTCCGCAAGGACATCCTCTTCCGGATGAAAGACGATATCTTCAACGCCCGGCGGCAGTTCCGGGAGCTGAACAAGGTGATGGAACAGCTGACCTACGGCGAAGAGGTCTACCGCTTTGAGCTGGAGCCCAGCCGGGATCCCCAGCTGGCGGCGTTCTATCAGGTCATTGTGGACAAAGGCAACCAGCAGATGACCGATTCCGATTCGCTGGACAACATCGCCGCCACCGCCGACCCCGTTTACGAGCGGCAGGTGGATGAGCTGATGGAAAAGATCATGGCCGACGTGGACGAGAACACCCGCGCCCGGCAGGAGGGCCGCCGCCCCGAGGGCGTCACCCTCTCGGACTATGTGGATTACCGCACCTATCTGGATTACGACATCAAAGTGACCAACACGGTGTCCGGCCAGCAGGCCGATCTCTCCCGCGTCAGCCGGGATTCCTCCGGCGGCGAGAATCAGGCCCCGTTCTATGTGGCGATCTGCGCCAGCCTGCTGCAAATTTACCAGAAGAGCGAGAACAGCATCCGGCTGGTGCTGCTGGACGAGGCGTTCAGCAAGATGACCAGCGACCGCATCCGCCCCATGATGGAGCTGTTCCGCCGCCTGCAATTGCAGGTGCTGCTCATCTCCACGGTGGAGAAGAGCACGGCCATCCAGCCTTATTGCGACATTACCTATTCCATTGTGCGCCATGGCGACGCCAACGCCATCGCGCCGTTTTACCGGCTGACGCCGCCCGCGCCGGAGACCGAAGAGCCCCAAAAGGAGAACGAAGATGAATGAGACGCTGGCAAAATTCTGGCTCTTTGCCACCCACTGGACAGAGCTGGATGTATTTGAGACCGAAGAGGAGCTGAACGACGAGATCGAGCTGCTCCACCGCCAGAACCTGCCCACCAAGGTCCGCGAGCGGACCAACAAGGAGGGCAAAGAGGAGCTGGTGCTCTACGTCAAACAGGCCGACCGCGATTACGCCCGCTACTGCACGGGCTGGCGGCCTGGGATGTGAAACAGAAGAAAGGAACACAGCAAAAAAGAGCACGCAAACGCGTGCTCTTTTTTGCCGTACAAACGAAAAAACAAACTTGACAATAAAAATGAACTTTGTTATACTCTTTTTTGCTCATCGGAGGGCTGTTTCAACGTAATGGAAAGGCCGGATAAGATGCCGCAGCGAGTGTCTGCCCGGAGGCTGTGTTGGCCGTAGCCACACAGCAGAGGAGGGCAGGCATCGTGCTGCTGGTCTTGTCCGGCCTTTTTGCATTTTTTTGGATCTACCAGGAAAAGGAGATTTCATGGCAAAGCAGAAAATCCAATTATCGGATCATTTTAATTATTCGCGCCTGCTGCGCTTTGTGCTGCCCTGCATCGGTACCATGCTGTTCACGTCCATTTATGGGATCGTGGACGGTCTGTGTGTCTCCAACTTTGTGGGCAAAACAGCCTTTGCAGCGGTCAACCTGATCATGCCGCTGCCCATGCTCATTGGCACGGTGGGCTTTATGCTGGGTACTGGCGGCAGCGCCATTGTGGGCATCACCCTGGGCGAGGGGGACGAGGACAAGGCGAATCGCTATTTCAGTCTGTTTGTCCTGGCGGCGTTCCTTGCTGGCGTGGCGCTCTCGGTGCTGGGCCTGTTCATCCTCCGCCCGGTGGCGATCCTGATGGGCGCCAAGGGCGAGATGCTGGATTTTGCCGTCCGGTATGGCCGGGTGCTGATGGTCAGCGTGCCCACCTTTATTTTACAGAACATGTTCCAGAGTTTCTTTGTCACGGCGGAAAAACCGACACTGGGGTTCTGGTTCACGGTGGGTGCAGGCTGCACCAACATGGTGCTGGACGTCGTGCTGGTGGGCTGGCTCCGCTGGGGCGTGGAGGGCGCTGCCATTGCAACGTTCATCAGCCAGATCGTGGGCGGCGTGCTGCCGGTGCTCTATTTCCTGGACCATAAGACCACCAGCCGCCTGCATCTGGGCAAAACAGAGTTCCACGGCAGCGTGCTCAAAGCGGCCTGCATCAACGGCTCCTCCGAGCTGATGACCAATCTTTCCATGTCACTGGTCAACATCCTCTACAACTACCAGCTCCTCCGCTTTGCAGGCGAGAACGGTGTGGCGGCTTATGGCGTCATCATGTATGCGGCGTTCCTGTTTGTGGCGGTCTTCGTGGGCTATGCCGTGGGCAGCGCTCCCATCGTCAGCTACCACTACGGTGCCCGGAACCATGCCGAGGTGCATAATCTCTATACCAAGAGTCTGCGGCTCATCGGCGTGGTAGCGGTCATCATGACGGCGGTGTCCATGCTCATCATCCCCTATGTGGCAAAGATCTTTGTGGGCTATGATGCAGAGCTGCTGGAGCTGACCAGCCATGCTTTCCGCGTGTATGGCCTGAGTTTCCTCATCATGGGCTTCAACGTCTACGGCTCTTCGTTCTTCACGGCCCTGGGCGACGGTGTGACGAGCGCGCTGATCTCGTTCCTGCGCACCCTATTGTTCCAGCTGGCGGCAGTCATCCTGCTGCCCATGGTGCTCAGGATCGAGGGCGTCTGGCTGGCCGTTACAGCAGCGGAGCTGGCCGCTCTGGTGGTCACGGTGTATCTGTTCCTCACCAAAGATAAAGTGTTCCATTACCGGAACGTTTAAACGAAAAAACAAAGGCGCTTCCTGCAAATTGCGGGAGAGCGCCTTTGTTTTCTGTCGAGACTGTGTTATACTGGTCGTGCTGCCCTGACCCAATCTGGCAACAGAGAGGGGGTGGACACCAATGGACCAGAACCTAATCAACTTTATTGTGACGGTCGCAGCGAATGTAATAGCCGATTACATCAGCAAGTGGCTTGATCGTCATCGCAAGGGCAAGTAAGCACAAACACCCTCGGAGTAGCCGCTCCGAGGGTGTTGCTTTTTGGGGATGAACCCAATAGACAATCCTAATCAACTTTGTTGCCTACTATCAGTATATGCAAATCTGGAAAAAAGTCAAGATGTTCGTACCAAAGTTTATTTATTCGTCAAAATCAAACTTCCGCAGCTCACAATTCTTGATGCCGAACGCCGCGTACTCCGCGTTGGTCATGTTGTGGAAATAGGACTCCACCACCCGGGCGATCCCGTTGTGGGCCACGAGGAGATAGGTCTTGTCGTCCTGTTTGAGCTCGTCCAGCAGGTTGTAGATGCGCTGGGCCAGCTGAAGCATACTTTCGCCGTCGGTGTAGCGGTCAGCAAACTGCATTTTGGCGGCGGTGAACTCCGGGCTGTTGCGGGGCGAGGTGCCCTCAAAGCGGCCGAAACACTGTTCCCGCAGGCGGGGCTCCACCCGCGCGGGCAGGCCGGTGGCAGCCGCCACGGCCAGTGCGGTATCCGCGGCGCGGGAGAGGGGAGAGTACAAAATTTCGTCAAGGACGATGCCGCTGTTTTTGACGGTTTCGCCCAGCTGAGCGGCCTGTGCCCGGCCTTTTTCGGTCAGGGGGCTGTCGGTCATGCCGCAGATCTTATTTTCAACGTTCCAGACGGTCTCGCCGTGGCGGGCAAAATAGACACAGTGCATAAAAACTCCTTGCTGTTTTACTTCACTTTGCTGAGTTTATGGTTGGTCAGGGCGATGGTATCGCCCTCGTTGATGTCAAGGGCCGTGAGCTCTGCATCCGGGTAGGGGAGGACCCGGCGTTCCCCGGCGGCGTTTTCCAGCAGAACGTCACAGAGGACAGGCTGGCCCTCGGGCAGCTCCTCGCAGCCGTACAGCTGCTCCTCGATCCGCAGGACGCGGTAAGTTTCCATGGCGGCTCCCTCCTTTTTATACCCTATTATAAAGCGGAGCGGGAGGGGCGTCAATTGCTTTTCCTTGACAGAGCGTTGCGGCAGCTGATACAATAAAACCAAATTTGATTGCCAAGGGCCAAGGAGAGGAAAGCGTGAACATTACCGAACTGCGATATCTGGTAGCCATCATGAAGTGGGGCTCTGTGAGCGCTGCTGCCAAGCAGCTGTACGCGGCCCAGCCCAATGTGAGCAAGGCGCTGAAAAATCTGGAAGAAGAATATCACCTGCGCATTTTTGAGCGCTCGTCTACCGGTATGATCCCCACGGAGCAGGGGCGGCATTTCATTGAGCAGGCCGCCCGTATCCTGGAAGAGGTGGACCGCCTGGACCAGGGCGTGCAGGAGGAGCAGAAGCGCTGTACCGAGCTGCGAGTCATGATCCCCCATGCCACCTATGCTTCCTATGCTGCGGTGGATCTCCTGGAACGGGCAGCCGGGGTGGAGCAGCTGCGCATCCATATCCGGGAGGGCGGCTCCATGGAGGCGCTGGATTTTGTGCTGCGCCGGGGGTATCACCTGGCGCTGCTGCGGTATGCCATTGAGGACGCGGACCATTACAATTATTACTGCACCCGCCGCGGGCTCAAGATGGAGCCCATCATGGATTTTGAGTACTACCTGCTCACCAATCAGGACGGCCCGCTGGCCAGCCGGGAGATCCACGACCTTTCGGAGTTGAACCAGTATGTGGAGATCCTCCACGATGATTTCCAGCTGCCCGGCGAGGACGGCGGCGACGGCATCCGCTGGCATGTCAATGACCGCCGCCGGGTGCATGTGTATGAGCGGTGCAGCCAGTTCTCGATCCTGCAGCGGATTCCTACGGCCTATATGTGGGCTTCGCCCATGCCCCGGCGGGCACTGGACCAGTTCCATCTGGTGCTCAAAAAGTGCCCGGCCCAGCACCAGAAGATGCGGGATGTGATGGTTTACCCGGACAAAAGTGCTCTCCGCCCGGAGGAACGGGCCTTTATTGAGCTGCTTCACAAGGAGGCGGCCCAGACTGTAAAATGAAAAAACTCTGAAAAATTGGCGATAGAACAACGAAAATTTAAAATATTGAGCAATCTGTACAAAAATGTGCTGAAATTTTTGGCAGCAAAGATCTGAGGCATTCCCGGAAAAAAGCAGTGGAAAATTATGAACAACTTTTGAACGAGAAAACGTCAAAAACGAGATGATTCCACCAAAAGACGATGAAACGCTATATATTTTTTGATATAGCGGTTATACCAGATAGATATTATCCGCATTATGAAAAATGTGTTAACATGAAGCCAGAGATTGATCCCGGCGGCGGGTGGAATGGGGCCTGCCGGACGGGAATCTAAAAGGAGGTTTCTGGTATGATTAGTTTCTTACTCTGTCTGGCGCTCCTGATCA
>OGCM01001404.1_pt1 | contig 29333 bp, 25 predicted proteins | sample 1570151 | NCBI WGS metagenome assembly OGCM01 (sample SAMEA4370582, study PRJEB24528) | human gut metagenome
ATTCTTTTGTTATATAAAAATGTTGTTAACAACATTTTTATATAACAAAAGAATATGAATTAAATACAATCAATTTTATAAATTCAAACATATTATTTAATTATGGGTAAAACAAATAAGGGAAAATATAAATAAAGGGGATGAAAAGTAAATGAAAGGAGTTTGGATTACAACAGTATATAATCAAGATTGGCCATCATCTTCATCAAAAGGAAATGTAGAAATTCAAAAAAGTGAATTTATTAATATACTTGAAGATGTAATGTCATTAGGAATAGATACAATAGTTGTACAAATAAGACCAAAGTCAGATGCTTTATATAAATCATCAATAAATCCGTGGTCAGATATATTAACAGGAGTACAGGGAAAAGATCCAGGATATGATCCTTTAGAATTTATATTAGAAGAATCTCATAAAAGAAATATAAAAGTTCATGGATGGTTAAATCCATATAGAGTTACAACTAGTGGAACTAATTTATCAGTATTGTCAGAAAATAATTTTGCAAGGAATAATCCTCAAACAGTTATAAAATATAATAATGCAATGTTTTATAATCCAGGATTGCCAGAAGTAAGAGAGTATATTGTAAATACTGTAGCTGAAATTGTTAGAAATTATAATATAGATGGAATACACTTTGATGATTATTTTTATCCTGGTGAAAATATTGATGATAATGATGCATATAGAAGGTATGGAAATGGAGTAAGTTTAGGTGATTTTAGAAGAAGGTCAGTAGATGAAATGGTTAAAGCTTGTTATGAAGTTATAAAATCAATTAATGGTAATGTTAAATTTGGAATTAGTCCACGAGGAATATGGAAAAATAAAAGTAGTGATGTTAGTGGTTCAGATACATCAGGATCAGAAAGTTATTATGATATTTATGCAGATACAAGAACTTGGATAAAAAATAATTGGCTTAATTATGTAGCACCACAAGTTTATTGGGAAATAGGAAATAAAGTAGCTGATTATTCAAAATTAATACCATGGTGGGCAAATGAAGTAATCAACACAAATGTCAAGTTATATATTGGACAAGGTATATATAAGGAGGCTGTAGCAAGAGAACTATTAAAGCAAATAGAATTAAATAAAAAGTATAATATAAATGGAAGTATATTATTTTCTTATATAGATATTAAGAAGAATATAGGAAATGTTAAAGATCAAATTAAATCTATAAATTATATAAATGATAATGAGGAGATGAATTATTCTATGTATGTATTCAGTAAGAATTGGTATTTGAATAAATATCTTGATGTTGCTAATAGTCCAACTTATAAATATGATCCATATAAGCATTATGTTGATTATGGAAAAAAGGAAGGAAGGTTACCATTACCACCTATTCCAGAAGAATATAATGAAGGTGCTTATTTAAAGCTTAATCCAGATGTAAATGAAGCAGTTAAAAATGGGATATTTGTATCAGGAATAGATCATTATTTACAATATGGATTTAATGAATCTCGTAAAGTAAGTTATTAATATTTAGATAAAATATAAAGGATTAAATTAAGTTTAGTTTTATTATTTTTGGCAATAATCAAAATAAATAGTTTATAAAAGGAAGCTAAATTTATGAAGATTAAAGTTAAATATATCATAAAAATATTTATTAGCTGTTTTTTATTATTAAACATTTTGATATTGCCAGTACATAGTCAAAATATTAACTTTATTAAAGGTAAACTTGAGGAAATTGGAATTCCAAAGGAATATTCTAAAAATATTTATGAGTATATAGAGAATTTAAATATAAATGAAGGTAAAATTAAGAAAATAATTAGTGATAGTAGCGAGATAATTAATGATATTAAAGGTGGAAAATCACTAAAGGAATTTTCACTATCACAATTATCACAAATATATAGTGATGCCTTAATGTTTGCAAATGAATTAGGAATACAAGTTAATATTGATTCTTATAATAATAAGTTTGAAATTAAAGATAAGAAAAGTGGAGAAATCTTATTAATATGTGATATAAAAGGAGCTATAAAATATTATAATAACTATAAAAAGTCACCGTTTACAAAAGAAGAGTATAATGAGTTATTTGATTATATAAATAAAGAAGAGATTAATGAGAATAATGAATTTGTAGATGATAATACAAATGATGAAGTAGTAAAAAATGAATATGAAAGTAAAGAGGATAAGAATAGTAATGTAGTTAATGGGACTCAAGAAAGTGGTAGGGGTGTAAATAAAAGTAAAATTAGAATAGTGAGTATTATTTATTTCATTTTATTTTTATGTGTTATAGTTTCACTTATTGCTAAGGGAATTTTTGTAGAGGAAAATTGAATAAAAATATAAAATATAGAATAAAAGATGTAACATAATAAAAATAGCTGTTACATCTTTAAAGTTATTTGAATTTAATTTGAAGAATATAAGAAGTTATGAATATCATTAGTAATTTCATCAGTATCAATAGTTAAATGAAGCATATCTGTATAAATAGTTTTTGTTTTTTCTACTGAAGGGAAACTTGCTTGTTCAATATGAGGTATTCCCATACCTAAAACAGTAGTAACTATTGAAATAATTTCATTATTAGTAAGGTTAGTTGACACTAAAGGTAAAATATCATCCATTATTGAAATTAAATCTCCAATAGATGCAGTTTTAAATTTATTGAATAATGCATCTAAAACATCTCTTTGTCTTTCACCACGCTTATAATCACTACCTTCAGTATATCTTATTCTACAATATGCAGCTGCTTGAGTTCCATTTAAAAGCTGGGTACCAGCAGAAGTTAATTTAGCTGTAGTAGTACCATTTTCATCATCAATATTTTTTATATATCCATTTATATAATTTAATTCTTCGTTAGTTAATGTAATTTCAACTCCACCAAGTTTATCTATTATTGTAGGTAAGCTATGTAAACTAACTGAAATAAATTTATCAACTTTTAAATTAAAGTTTGTATTTATAGTTTTTAATATAAGCTCTGGGCCACCGTATGCCATTGTATAATTTAAATTTTGTTTTCCACTACCATCAGGTAAATCTAAATACATATCTCTCATTAAAGAAAAAAGTTTAATCTTATTATTTTTTTTATCAATACCTAATATCATAGTAGAATCTGAAGCACCATATAAATTTCCGTATTTTTCGTTTTGACTAAAATCTGTGCCTAATAAAGCAATTGTTATTATATTTTCATCTTCCTTTGCAGGTGTTTTACCAGTTTCAGTTACTATATTTCTATCAATGTCTACTCTTTCAACTTTAGATGAATAGTGGTTAATTGCAAAGGCTACACCTCCTATTATTAAAGCTAAAATTAAGCAAATACTTATTAAAATTTTTTTTGTTTTAGATGATTTTTTTTTCATAAGGTCCTCCTATAATCAAAGAAAAATGTAATTTCGAATAATATAATAATTTTAACATGAATAAATGTATTTTGACAAAAAGTATTAATATTTAATTTTTTAGAAAAGTATTATTTTAATAATTGAAGTTATTTTACGATATAGTTAACACTGAATCTTAAGTTTATATAATTTAAAATAAATTAATTAGGAAACTTTATTAAATAATTTAAAAAAGTTATTTTATATTTGAAGAATATGTTATATAATAAAAGTGAGAAATTTAATAGTTGGTTGGGAGGAAATTAATTATGGCAGTATTAGTATCAGGTGGTATGGGTTATATTGGAAGTCATACAACTGTAGAACTTTTAAATGCAGGATATGATGTTGTAATTGCTGATGATTTAAGTAATAGTAAAGAAATTGTTAAAGATAGAATTAAAGAGATAACAGGTAAGGACGTTAAATTTTATAATGTTAATTTAACAGATGTAAATGAAACAGAAAAGGTATTTGAAGAAAATAATATAGACTCAGTAATTCATTTTGCAGCTTTTAAAGCAGTAGGGGAATCAGTTGAAAAACCATTGGAATATTACTACAATAATCTAACAAGTGCATTAGTAGTGTTAAGGGCTATGAAGAAATATGGATGTAGAAACTTTGTATTTAGTTCTTCTGCAACTGTTTATGGAGATGCAAAGATAGTTCCTATAACAGAGGATTCTCCATTATCAACAACTAATCCGTATGGAAGCACTAAGCTTATGATTGAAGATATGTTAAGAGATATTGCAAAGGCAGAGCCACAATTAAATATAGCAATATTAAGATATTTTAATCCAGTTGGAGCTCATAAAAGTGGATTAATAGGGGAAGATCCAAATGGAATTCCAAACAATTTAATGCCTTATATTACTAAAGTTGCTATTGGTGAATTAAAAGAACTTAGAGTGTTTGGAAATGATTATCCAACTCATGATGGAACAGGTGTAAGAGATTATATCCATGTTGTTGACTTAGCAGTTGGGCACGTTAAAGCATTAGAAAAGTTAGCAACTAATCCAGGATTAGTAACATATAATTTAGGAACTGGTAATGGGTATTCAGTATTAGATGTTGTTAAAGCATTTAGTGAAGCTTCAGGACGAGAAATTCCTTATGAAATAGCTCCTAGAAGAGCTGGTGATATTGCTACTTGTTATGCTGATCCTAAGAAGGCAAATGAAGAGTTAGGATGGAAGGCTGAAAGAGGAATCAAGGAAATGTGTGAGGATTCTTGGAGATGGCAAAGTAATAATCCTAAGGGATATAACTAATATTTAATTTAAAAATAAACATAATAAAAAAATAGAGGATTTTTAGATAATTACTAATATGTATAATTAATACTATCATATTAAATTTAAATCCTCTATTTTTATTATAATTATTTAAATGTTAGTTCATTTGAATAAGAAAATATAGTTGAATCAGTTGTGGAATCTTGACGAATTTGAATTTTATCACCTTTTTTGCAATAATTTAATGGAATAGATAAAGTATTATTATCTATAGATATTTTTTCAATATATTTCCCATTAATATATACATTACTATAATTATTAAAGTTTTCACCTTTAATTAAAATATTATTATCATCATAGATTTCGATACTATTAATTTTTACATTTTTAAAACCAATTTTATATTCACTTGAAGGAACAAGCTCTTCATAATCTGCAGTATAGTTTTTACCATAAATCATGTCATATTCTAATTGATTAAGATATTCAGTCTTTATTTTTTCATCAAGACTACTATTATGAAGCATATTTAAGGTTGTACTAGGTAATGATAGCTTGTCTAAAATTAATGAAGTAAGTTCATATGCAGATATATCTTTATTTTCCCTAGCTAAATTCATATTATCCCAAATTAAATAAGGAGTTTTTTTCAGTGTTCTAATTGAAATATTAGATTCGGATAGACCAATTGCAGGGAAGTGATCTCCATAAAATACAATTATAGTAGGCTCATTTAATTCATTTACAGCTTCTATTAAGTTACCTATAAATTGATCCATTTCATAAATTTGATTTATATAGTATTCTAAGCTATTTTTATTATCTTTAGAATAATCATTAGTAATATAAACTTCTTTATCTTCTATATAATCACTAGGATATCCTCCATGACCTTGAATAGAAATACCAAATATTAGGTCAGAGTTATCTGTAGAAATTAAGATATTACAAATCTCATCTATTAAAACACTATCTTTCGCCCAACCTACAGGAGTTCTTTCAGGAGTAGACATACATTCTATAGGGGTAAAAGAATCAAAACCTAAATTTTTATATACTACATCTCGTGAATAAAACTTACCTTCATGGTTATGCAAAGAATTAGAACTATAGCCCAAAGCTCTTAAAGTATAAGCAAGTGAAGGTATAGCTTTCTTTGAAGCTATAGTATTATAGGGAAACTCTCCAGAACCAAAAAATTCAGTTGACATTCCAGTAATAACCTCAAATTCTGTATTTGCTGTTCCACCACCAAGTACTGGAACAGATATTAATCCAGAAGTAAATTCATTAGATAATGATTCTAGGTTGCTAACAGGATTTTTGTTTAATTTAATATCAGTTATCCAATTTGGATTTATAAAAGATTCTAATTGAATTAATATTATATTTGGTAATAATTTATTATCATTATCTTTAAAATCGTAATTAACAATTGAAGAACTAACAGTAAGTTTCATATCATTTTCAGGTTCTAATAAAAGTAAACTATTTTTTATTGATGATATTGTATAGTTTGAATAATTTATTGGTTTATTTATTCCATTATTAATAGCACTATTAAAAAAGGAATAGATAAATCCATAAGTATTATATCCCCAATTGATATCCCAAAAATTTTTACTTATTATATTTGATTTTAATCCATAATTTAGAATTTGAGGAAAAGATATAATAAGTAGTGATATTAATAAGATATTAATAAAATAATTAATAGATTTTTTTTTACACTTTAAGAAAATAAATATTAATAATGATATTAGTAATAATGATGATAATATCATTATTATTATTAAATTCTTAGAAAGGTATTGTTCAATTATTTCTAAACCATTTTCTATCATTCCTATATCATAAAACGTTAAAGGCATTCCTCTGAATTTTGTTACTAAATTATTGGCAAGAGCCAATATAAACCAAATTAAGCTTATTAATGAAAAATAAAATAACCTTATTTTAAACAAAAAACAAGGACTTAACGTAAGTACAATAATTAATACATTATATAAAAATATATTAAATGAATTGGTTAGAAAATTAAAAGCTTCATTAAAGCTTGAACGTGAAATACAGTCTATAAAAAAGGTTAATAGTATTGAATAAACAATAAATATAAAGATATTTAAAATTTTTTTATTCATATAATTTTCTCCAAGTAGTAAATGTTGGTGTAAAGTTTTTTAAATTACTTTTCTTTTAAATTCTTTATATGTCAAGGTTTTACAAGTTTTTTGCATAAAAAACAACACCCACTAATTTTATGTTAAAATTGAATATCAAACCAAACAAATTTAACCCTGAAAGGGTGTCGTTATTATGGATTCAATTATAACTTATTTAATCACGTATAATCAATATTTAATTAAAATTATTTATCAATTTATTATTTTTTTCAACACACATATAACTAAAACAGATGGTATTTGATGACTCAAATAGATTGGTATATCAAAAATTCAAAGTAGATAAGTACCTACAATTCTTAAATTTGAAAAGGTAGATTATAAATTACTTTTAACTTATTACAAACACAAATATAACAATATCGTAAAATCCGTCCAAAGACGAACCGGTAAATTAAAAAGTTTAAGCCTCATATAATAGGATTATGTTTTAGTTATCACCTTAATTGTAAAATATCCACAAGATTAATTGAACATGTTTTAAAAGAAGTTCATGTAATAACAATATCACCTAGAACTATTGCTAATTATGCTCTAATAGCAACTGCTGTTATTAAGAGCTTTTTTAATATATATAAGTACAAACCATCTAAAATACTTTCTGCAGATGAAACTTATATAAAAGTTAAATGAATTAAACATTATGTGTGGATTGCAATATTACCTATAGATAGTTATTATCCAGTTAATTAGAAATATCTAATTTAATAAAAAAATTATTCTGAAAAATATAAAAAACCACCTTTTTATAGTATAAAATTTGTTTGCAATAACAATTTACAAAAAAAAGGTGATTTTTATGATAAACTATCAAGAATATATTGCTACAAAATTGAAAAAAACGCTAGAAAAAATGATAAATTTATCTACTCTTTGCTTAAATAATTTAATTGCAATGATTATTGGAATTTATCATACAACAATAGATGATAGATTTGTAATACTTTAATTTTCATTGAAAGTAAGTAAAAGAGATATTCAACTTTGGTTTAAGTTGTTTAAATATAAATTCGTTGGGCAGAAGGGTTAGTAGTAAATTTTATTTTTATATCTATAAAAAAATTTAAAATGGTTTCATTATATGCTATAATTACTAGCATTAGGTAAAGTTGAGTTTTGTATTTAAATATTTTAATAATATAATTATTTATTTTTTATTAGAATTAAGTAGTATTTTAGCATATTAATAGGTAGTAATTTATAATGAATAATAAGATTTAATGTAAAGATAATTTTATTGTAACTGTTTATTAGTTACTAAATTTGTTATACGATTTAGCATTTTCGGAAAAAATATTTTTAAAGTTTAATAATATTTAGAATATAAAACAAGTTATTAATAAAATAAGAGATATTACTTTAAAAGGAAAGAATGGAGTAAGGATGATGTGTAAAGTTGCGGCTATTATAGTTTCATATAATCCAGATAGCAATTTGTTTGATAGTATAAATTTATTATTGAATCAAGTTGAAAAAGTGATTATTGTAGATAATGGGTCTAAAGAAAAATATGTAAAATATATAAAGAGTATAAATGAAGATAAAATAGAAATTATTTTAAATAAAGAAAATTTAGGAATTGCCACTGCATTAAATATTGGAGTTAGAAAAGCATTAGAAAATGGATATGAATGGATATTAACAATGGATCAAGATAGCAAAGCTAGTCCGGATATGGTAAAAAAAATGTTTAATGTATATAATTCAATAAATAGAGAAGAGAGAAAAGATATATTAAGTATTTTTCCTAACTTTGTTGATGAAAGGATACAATCTATTGAAGAAAATTCAAATATGAATTCTTATGAATATGTTGATGCAGATATAACATCAGGAAATCTATTAAGGAAAGAAGTTTTTGAAAAGGTAGGTTTTTTTGATGATAGTTTATTTATAGATTTAGTAGATACTGATTTTTGTATGAGATTAAATGAAAAAGGTATTAAAATGATTAAAATTAGAGATGCAGTTCTTTATCATAGTCTTGGAGAAAGTAAGACCATCAAGGGGATTTTAGGAAGTTTTAATACTTCAAATCACTCTGCTTTAAGAAGATATTACATGACAAGAAATAGATTTTATATTTGGGAAAAGTATAAGGGTTTAAATAGTTTTACTTTAAATAGAGATAAGAAATTATTTAAAAAAGAATTTGTAAAAATTATTTTAGGTGAAAAAGATAAGGTAAATAAAATAAAGATGGTTCTTAGGGGATACAAAGATTATAAAAAAGGTATTAAAGGTAAATTAAAATAGAGTAATTAGAAGGAGAAGTATATGCTAGGAATAGTAATTGCTAACTGGAATGGTGAAAAACTAATTGATGAATGCCTTAAAAGTTTAGAAAATCAATCTTTTAAAGCTTTTAAACTATACATAATTGACAATAATTCCAAAGACAAATCTAAGGAAGTAATTAAAAGATATAATGAAAAACTAAATATAGATTTAACAGAAATGAATTATAATAGTGGGTTTGCACAAGCAAATAATATTGGAATAAAGAAGGCAATTAATGATGGATGTCAGTATATTTTAACATTAAATAATGATGTTGAGGTTTCTAAGGAGTCTTTAAAAAATGCTATGAACTATATAGAGAATAATAAAGAGTTTGATGTATTTCAATTATTTATGATAAACTATTTTAATAAAGAGATTTGTGATGCAGCTGGATTAAATTTTAAGAATGATTTGATTCCATTACAAGTAGGTTTCAAAGAAAGTGCTTCAGAAATATTAAGTAAAGAAAAGATTGAGATAGAAGGGGTTTGTGCTGGTGCAGCTATATATTCAGTAAAGGCATTAGAAGCTGTAAAGTTAGATAATGAAAACTATTTTGATAGTAATTTCTTTGCATACTTTGAAGATGTTGATTTATCATTAAGACTTAAAAGTGCAGGATTTAAAGCTAAATTATTAAAAGATAGTATTGTATATCATATGCATTCAGCAACAGGTGGTAAAACATCAGGGTTTAAAGAGTATTACTTAACTAGAAATTTATTTATGTATACAAAGAGAAATCAAAGTTTAGAAGAATACAACAAGCATAAAAAAGAATATTATATAAGATTTTTAAAAACTGTTATAAAAAATATAAATAATTTTAATGCGGTAAAATCTGCAATAAAGGGCTTGAATGATGGCTTAAAGGAAAGCAAGAAAATTGAATATTGGAAAGTCCAATAAGGAGGCATTATTGTGAAAAAAATAGTAAAAGCAATGAGAAAAGTTATTTATTTAAGGGATCAAAGTAACTTTAAAAGGTATATAAATAGTTTATTAGAGGAGGTAGACTTTACTCCAATTGTAAATGAAATACCTCAAAAAATAAAAAGTATAACATTTGTTATACCAGGAATGCCAGCCTTTAGTGGAGGTCATACATCTATTTTAAGATTAGGTACGGAGCTAAGTAAAAGAGGTTATGAAGTAGGATATGTATCTTTTGCACCTCAAAGCATTGATGATATGAAAAAAAATGCAGAAATTAATTTAGCTAATTATAAGGGAAAGATTCTTGGCGATGATATTACAAAAGTAAAAAGTGATGTAGTATTTGCAACATCATGGGAATCAGTTTATTACTCAAGAAAAATGAGTGGATATAAGATGTACTTTATTCAAGATTATGAACCATACTTCAATTTATATGGAGAAAGCTATATTATGGCTCAAAAATCTTATGAAGTTGGATATCATATGGTTAGCTTAGGAAAATGGAATAAACATATGATAGAAAAGGAATGCAACATAAATTCAAGGTTAGATTATATTACATTCCCATATGAAGGAAAAGAATACTTTGCCAAAGAAAGAAATTTTGATGAATATAAAACTAAAAAGGAATTTAATTTTGCTGTTTATATAAAGGATGTAGGTAAAAGAGCACCTTATTTAATTCAATATTTACTTACAAAATTAAAGAAAGATTTTAGTGAAGAAGGCATTACATTAAATATTAAATATTATGGTGAAGATAAAAACTTCAAATGTGAAGGTGGAGAAAATATAGGAAAGTTAAGTAAATCTGAATTATTAAACTTATATAATACTTCAGATTTTGGACTAGTTGCATCTTTAACTAATATTTCATTAGTACCATACGAAATGTTAGCTACAGGATTACCAGTAATAGAATTTAAAGAAGGAACATTTGAGTATTTCTTCCCAGAAGATACTGCAATTATTACCTCTTTTAATTACAATGATTTTTATAATCAAGTTAAAGAAGCTATAAATAATACTGATAAATTAAAAGAAATGAATAAAAATTCAATGAAATTCTTGAAAGAATTAAGTTGGGAAAAAACTACTGATGAATTTATTGAAATTTTAGATATGATAGGTTCAGAAAAGGGAGAATAGTATGGCTAGAAGTGTAAAAACAAATTATTTGTATAATTTGCTATATCAAATTACTGCGATTTTATTACCGTTAATAACTATGCCATATGTATCTAGAGTTTTAAGTCCGCAAGGCGTTGGAACAAATAGTTTAACCAATGCAAATACTCAATATTTCATGTTGTTAGGAACTTTAGGTATAACTATGTATGCAACAAAGAAGATTGCTACAGTTAGAGAGAATAAAAGAAAATTAAGACAAACATTTTGGGAGATATTTTCAATACAATTTATTGGTTGTATGATTTCATATGTTATTTTTGTTTTAGTTTTAGGATTAAATAGTTCTCTAGGAATGTATTATATGTTGCAAGGGTTCTTCATTTTATCAAGTGCTATAGATATATCTTGGTATTTTGTTGGAATTGAAGATTTTAAAAATGCATCAATAAGAAGCTTTTTTGTTAAGGTTACATCAGTAATTTTAATTTTTATTTTTGTAAAAGATAGTAATGATTTATGGAAATATATACTTATAAATAGTTTAACAATGTTTGTTGGACAATTTGTAATGTGGTTTTATGTGGACAAGAGTAATTTTTCATTTAAAAGTTTGGAAAAATTAAAGTTAAAGAAACACATGCTACCAGTTTTAGTGCTTTTCATACCACAAGTAGCATCACAAATTTATACTGTTTTAGATAAGACTATGTTAGGTATATATTCACCTACTGTAGATGTTGGATATTATGATCAATCTCAAAAAATAGTTAGAATATTACTTACAATAATTACTTCTTTAGGTATGGTAATGATGCCTAGGATAGCAAGCTTAACTAGTAAAAATCAACATGATTTAGTAAAAGACACACTAAAAAAATCTTTCACTGTAATAAGCTTTTTAGCAGTACCAATTGCTTTTGGAATTATGTCAGTAAGTGATAGATTTATTCCTTTATTCTTTGGATATGAATATATTAGTGTAATACCTTTACTTAAAATATCATCAGTTTTAATAATAATAATCGGATTAGGAAATGTTTTTGGAACACAGTATATGATAGCTGTTGGAAAAAATAAAGAATATACTATTTCAGTTTGTGTAGGTGCTGTTGTTAATTTTATTCTTAATTTAATATTAATACCTAAATACTCTGCTTTAGGAGCGGTAATTGCAACAGTATCTGCAGAACTATCAATTGCATTAATTCAACTTTGGTGTTCTAGAGAAATATTAGATTTTTCTTGGATTAAAGAAACATATAAGTATTGGGTTTCAGGAATTATTATGCTATTAGTAGTTAGACTATTAGATATAGGAACACACAGAAATGTTTTAATATTAATAAGACAAATAGCAGGCGGTATGACAGTTTACTTTGTTATGTTACTTATCTTAAGAGATAAGATGTTAAAGAATGCTTTTCAAACTGTAAAAAACAGGTTGAAAAAGAGCAGTTAAAAATTTACTTTATTAAAATATAAACTATAAAAAAAGTGGCTTAGCCGCTTTTTTTATGGTAATAATCTTAATTTTTAAATAGATTAAATATAATGCTTAATAAAAATAGATATTAAATATAATGTTTGATAAAATTATATTTATAATGATAATTTAATGTATATATTTTTAATAAAGTTAAATTAAATAAAAAGATGGAGGCCTAATTAAATGAATTTTATTAATGAAGGTGTAAATAAATTTGTTAAATTTGGATTAGTTGGAGTACTAAATACTTTAATAAATTGGATAATATTCGCTTTATTAAATTTTATAGGTGTGTATTATATAGTAGCTAATGTTATTGCTTATGTTATTGCAACTGCAAATAGTTATATTTGGAATTCTAAATGGGTATTTAAATATAATGGAAAAAATAAAAAAGAAACAACAGCTAAATTTGTAATATTAAATTTAATTGGATTGGGATTAAACACAGGAATATTATACTTATTAGTTGATATGGTAGGATTTAATAAATTAATAGCTTTAGTTATTACAACTGGTATTGTAATGATTATTAATTATATAGTAAATAAACTTTGGGTATTTAAAGAAAAATAATGTTTAATGAAAACAAGGAGAATATTATTTATGCAAAAGAAAATAGTATTATCCTCTTTAATAGTTATTATAATTATTAGCTTTAGTATTTATTTTTTCATAGAGAGAGATTTTGAAAAAGTTAAAGAGGTAAAGAATGTAGAGGATAGTTATGATATAGAAGTGGAATATGATATTGAAGATATAATTTATTCTGATATTGATATCGTAATAAAAGGATGGTTAGTTCAAATTGGAAGTAATAATAAATATATTAATAGAAGTATTTTATTAAAAGGTGATGATGGTACTATTATTTCTATAAAAACTGAAGCAGAAAATCGTAGTGATCTAGCTGAGAAAAACACTTCAGAAACTATTTATAATAAATGTGGACTTATTGGCAGGGTAAAAAAAGATAAGTTAGATAAAGGTAAAAAATATCAAGTAGGATTTATGATAATTAACCAAGATGAAAAAGAAGAAGTAATTTTCACTAATGAGGTTATTGAGATAAGTTAGGATGGTATGAAATGAAAAAAATTTTAAAAAAGGTATTTAAAGCTGAGAATATTCCATATTTAATATTAGGATTAATGATGTTTTTGGTTTTTAGTAAAGTAAATATTACTTCGGGTGATGATGAGTGGTTTTCTACAATCCTTGATAAGTCATTCAATGGAAGTTTAATAGCATATCTAAAAGAAAGATATACTGGATGGACTGGTAGAATAGTTATAGAATCTATTATGGTGCCGATGTTTGCATGTAACATTTGGATATGGAGAGTTTTAAATACTATAATGAGTGTTATTTTAGCAATTGGAATATATAAATTAATTCCATATAGCTATATAAGAGAAATAACAGTAAGCAAAAGAATGTTAATTAAAAGTTTAATTTGCATTTTAATATTTTCTATACCAACAGAGGTATTTTCAGCATCAATATCATGGATAACTGGATCCTATAATTATTTATGGCCAGTATCATGTTTGCTTTTAACTATATTACCATTTAAAAATTCTATATTTAAGGAAGAGTTTAATAAAAAATGGTATTTTTTATTAATATTTACGGCTATTTTAGGTGCTAATATGGAGCAAGCATCATTAATAATGTTTGTCTTTGCATTTATAACTAATATATATATTGTAGTTAGAGATAAAAAAATAAGAATAGATTTAGTAATATTCAATATTTTTATTGCAATAAATACTGCTGTATTATTTTTAGCACCAGGAAATTATGAAAGATCAAATAAAGAAATAGTAAATTGGTTTGGGCAATGGGATATGATATCTTTACCAACTAAGTTAATGATGGGACTTAATTTGTTTTTAGAGCATATTTTCGAAAGTAATATTATAATGATATCTATATTAGTTATTTTAATTAATATAGTAATTTGGAAGAAATATAAGTCTATATTAATTAAGGTAATAGGGGCTATTCCTATAGTTGTAGTTATTATAAAGTTTATAGAAGGAAAATTAAATATTTTAAATGTTAATACTGATTTAATTATATTTAAAATGTTTAATGTTCAAAACTTAAATATTTTAAATTATGATAATATAAAGATATTTTTACCTACTTCTATTTTATTGTGTATAGTATTAATTATACCAGTATTATTCTTACTTATATTTGATAAGATTGAAGTCCAATATTTATCAATAATATTATATTTAGCAGCAATTTGTTCAGCATTATCAATAAGTATATCTCCAACTATATATGCATCAGGACCAAGAGTATTTTTTGTAACTGATATATTGATAGTTGTAGCAATAGGATTAATATTAAGTGAACTTTTAAGAAAATGGCGTATTAATATTTTTGTTATATTGGTTTCTATACTTATTTTTTGGAGTAGTTTTGTTTTATATTTGGAATATATTTTAAATAAGGGTTAAGGAGTGGATAAAGTTATGAAGAAGTTAATATCTATTATAATACCTATGTATAATGAAGAGGAATCTTTACCGTATCTTTATGATAGGTTAACTAAGTTAGCAGATAAGATAGAAAATTATAATATGGAATTTTTATTTGTTAATGATGGAAGCAAAGATAATTCTTTAAATATAGTTAAAGAATATAAAAAAAGTGATGAAAGAGTTTGTTATTTAAATTTATCAAGGAATTTTGGTAAAGAAGTTGCTATGGCAGCAGCACTTGATTATGTTAGGGGGGATGTAGTAGCAATAATAGATGCTGACTTACAAGATCCACCAGAATTAATAATTGATATGCTTAAATATTATGAAGAAGGATATGATGATGTTTATGCAAAGCGTAAAAGCAGAAAAGGTGAAACAATTTTAAAGAAGTTTACATCACATACTTTCTATAGAGTTTTAAGAAGTGTTTCAAAAGTGCCTATTCAAGAGGACACTGGAGACTTTAGACTTTTAAGTAGAAGAGCAGTTGAAGCATTAAAAGCATTTCCAGAAAGACAAAGATATACTAAAGGTATGTTTAGTTTAATAGGTTTTAAAAAGAAGGCAATAGAGTTTGATAGGGATCCTAGAGTAGCAGGAACGACAAAATGGAATTATTTCAAGTTATTTGATTTAGCTATTGAGGGAATAACATCATTTACAGTAGCCCCATTAAGAATTGCAACTATATTAGGAACAATAAGTGCTATTGGTGCATTGATATATATGGTATTTATTTTCTTTAAAACAATTATTAATGGAGTAGATGTTCCAGGATATGCAAGTTTAATTTGTATAATGTTATTATTAGGGGGAATTCAATTAATATCATTAGGGATAATAGGGGAATATTTAGGAAGAATATTTATAGAGGTTAAAAATAGACCTTTATACTTTGTAGATGAATATAGTGAAAGTAAGTATGAAGAATAAGAATCTTTCATTATATAATGAATATTTTATAAAAATTTAAAAATCAATAATTTTATTTTAGTAAGGTAGAGTGATTTTAAATGAATAGAGGGAAGTTAAAAAGCGATGTTTTAGAGTTAAAGAGTGACATATTAGAATTTATGAAGTATTGCAAAGAAAATACATTAAGCATAATTTTAATAATACTATTTACACTTATGACATATGGAATGAAAATATTTAACTACAGTATATCAATAGATACAGAAAAATTAATAAATGAATATGATTGGCAATTAGATACATGGGCGACATTTGGAAGATTTGGTTTGGTATTTACTAAAAAGTTATTTGGACTTAAGCCCTTTAATGCATATATATCGTGCTTTATGATGGTTGTTGCTATAGTTATATTTGGAATAACATGGAGTTATGTAATGAGTTATTTTTCTTTTGAGAAAAATAAGAAATCATTAATAAACTGTGTTTTCCCAATAATATTTATTACAGCACCGTTATTTACAGAACAGTTTAATTTCATATTACAAAGTTTTGAAGTAGCATTTGCTATAATATTATGCTCAATAGCAGTATTTTTTATTTCAAAGTGGACTATAAAAAGTAATAATAATTTATATCTTATTATTTCAATAATATGCATGGTATGGGGATTTGGAACATATCAAGCAATAGTTGCTTTATATATATCTGGAGCATTAGCTTGTTACATATTAATTTATATTGCTAATAAAAAAGGAAATGTAGAAATAGACAAAAATTATTTTAAAATTTCAGTAATAAAATATTTAGTTACATTTATTATAGGTTACGTTGGATATTATATAGTTGATAAAATCGTTGCAGCTTTATATGGAGCATCAAAATATGTAGATGGAATGATTAAATGGGGAACAGAACCAGCTATAGAATCTATAAAAAATATTTTAAGATATGTAAGATATGGATTGTTTGGAGATGGACTGTTTTATAGTAAAGTATTTTTAGTATGCGTTTTAGTTTTAGGGGTATATGCTATAGTGAATATTTTCTCTAAGGGAAAAGATAAATTTTTATTCCTATGTGCAACAGGAGTATTTATTATATCACCATTTTTACTTTCAATATATATAGGAAATGGATTAATTCCTAGAATGCAGTTTAATTATCAATTTGTAATTGCAACTGTATTATACCTTATAATATGGATGTTAAAAGATAAAAAAGCTAAAGGAATAATCATGATTGTTGCTTTATGTATAGCTATGAATCAAAGCTATACGGTTGTAAGATTATTTACTAGTGAGCAATTAAAGTATGAGGATGATGTTAAATTAGCTCAAGAGATTTCAGAAAAAATTGAAAGCTTAGGTTTAGGGGAATACCCAGAATATCCAGTAGTACTAGTTGGAAGACATACTAGTTATATACCGGATAAAGTAGTGGGCGAGTTTATTGGTGTGTCTTGGTTTGAATTTGGTGGAAATAGTTCAAGAGCTATAGGCTTTATGAAGGCATTGGGATATAATTACATTGAAGCAACACAAGAGCAAATAAGCGAAGGCTATGAAATAGCAGAAAGTATGGAAGCTTGGCCTAGTACAAATAGTGTACAATTTAAAAATGGATTAATAATAGTTAAGCTTTCTTAAGCTTTTATAAAAAATATAATATAAAATAATTAATATTCAATTGTTTTATAATAAAAATATAGAAAGTGTAGAGTTATATGGAAAAGTTAGTTTCGGTAGCAATAGTTAATTGGAATGGGGAAAAATATTTATACAAATGTATAGACTCATTATTAAATCAAAATTATAAAAATATAGAGATTATAATTATAGATAATGATTCTACTGATAGTTCTGTGAAAATTATTGAAGATAACTTTAAAGAGAAAGTTGTATTATTTAAAAATAAAAATACTGGTTATACAGGAGGAGCTAATAAAGGTATAGAACTATCAAATGGTGAGTACGTAATAATAGCAAATCCAGATATTGTGTTTGGAGAAAATTATATTGAAAAGTGTATTAATAAATTTTCAGAAGATGAAGCAATAGGAGCAGTAATAGGAAAGCTTTTAAAGTATGATTTTGATACAGATGAAAAATTAAATGTTATAGATTCTGCTGGGATATCCTTTAATCACTATAGACAAGGTATAGATATCGGACAAAATGAAGTTGATGAAGGTAAGTATGAGGAAGATAAAAGAGTATTTGGAGTTTGTGGAGCAGCTGCAGTTTTTAAGAAAGATGCTTTAGAGAAGATTAAAGTAAGTGGAGAATATTTTGATAATGACTTCTTTGCTTATAAAGAGGATATAGATATTTGTTGGAGATTAAACCTTTATGGATTTAAATGCTATTATGTTCATGATGCAATTTCTTATCATGGAAGAGGGATGAATAGCAGTAAGGGTATAATAAATACTATAAAAAATAGAAGAAGCCAATCAGAGTTTTTAAAGGGAATATCATTTAGAAATCATTATTTAATGATTATAAAAAATGAAACAAATTATGCCTTTGAAAAAGATAAGAGTAAAATATATATTGGAGTAATGAAATATCTTGTGTTCTTTATGTTATTTGATAGAAAATGCTTAAAGTATGTTAAAGAAGTAAAAAGTAAAAGGTCTTTAATGGAAGCAAAGAGAAATCAAATATTAAAAAATATAAAGATATCTGATGAGGAAATATATAAATTGTTTGATTTATAATCATGGAGGGATAATATTGAACAGTGTTGCAGCAATTATTATTACATATAATGTAGAAAATGATTTTAGATTGCGTATTAATAAGCTTAAAGGAAAAGTTGATGAAATAATAGTAGTGGATAATGGATCTACTAATGAAACAATTAATATGTTAAAAGCTTTAGAAGATGAAATAACAGTTATATATTTAAATGAAAATAAAGGAATTGCATCAGCTTTAAATAAGGGGATAGATTATTCTATTAAAAAGGGATACCAATGGGTATTAACTTTAGATCATGATAGTATAGTAACTGAAGATATGATTAATAATATGTTAAATTGTTATAAAGGACTTAATAGCAATTTAAAAGAAGAAGTGGCAATGCTTGTGCCAATACATGTTGAAGAAAAAGAGTATAATAATAGTAGTAATATTAATGAAGGAATAAATTTAAATTCATACAATGAGGTATTAACAGAAATTACTTCAGGTGCATTAACTAAAGCTAAAGTATATAAAGATGTTGCCATGTATGATGAAAAATTATTTATTGATTTAGTAGACCATGATTTTTGCTTAAATTTAAATAAAAAAGGATATAAAATACTACAAGTTAACTCTGCTGTTTTAGTGCATAATTTAGGAGAGAGTGAAAAGAAAAAAGTATTAGGTGTTACTATGATACCAACTAACCATAGTGCATTAAGAAGATATTATATGAGTAGAAACAGACATTATATCTGGGATAAATATAAAGAAGATTTTCCTAAGTGGGTACTAACTGATAAAAGAAGATTTATTACAGAAAATTTAAAAATAATTTTATTTGAAGATAATAAAATAGAAAAATTTAAATATATTAAAATGGGGATAAGAGATTACAAAAATAATATATTTGGAAAATTTGAGAAATAATAAATATAATATAGAGTGGAGAAATGATAATGAGTGGTAAGAATGATACTATAAGAAGTATTTTTAATGTAGTTACTATTTTAATTTTTATTGAATTTGTATTGGGGGGATTAGGACACGTATTTGGGCTTCCTATTAGAAAGGGGTTATTTGTTGTTGGAATACTTTTTTCAATATATATGATTTTTAGAGAAAAAATTAAAATTGAAAAAGTTTTTTTGATACCAATTATTGTTGTATGTATATATTTAGCATATGGAAGTATTATAGGTTTAATTAATAGAAATAGTTTAGGTGATATATTCTCAGATGTTAATTCATTTTTAGGGATAATATATATATTACTTTTAATAGCCTATGTCAAAGGTAGAAATGAAAATATTGATAAAATAATAAATGTGTTTGTAAATTGTGCAGTTATAGTTGCTATCATGACTATTACATTATTCTTTGTAAGTAGAATTTACTTACCTAACAATTTAGAAATAATAGTTACTTATAATAATTTAAATAGTAAATTACAGTATGGATTTATTAGTGGATTAGTAATGTCTAATAATTATGCTAGAGTATATTTATATAATGGTATTTTCATGCAACTTGCAGCAGCGATTATGTTTATTAAATTATTTAATAAAGATAAGAACGTTTTTGGGATTGTTAAGTTAGCAATACTTTTAGTTGGGATATATGTATCAAATACAAGAGGGTTTTGGCTTGGAACAATAGGGGCAGTAGTTATATCAATGATATATTATTTATGGAGATTTAAAAAGTTTAATTTAACATTAAGAAATATAGTAATTGCTTTAATTCCATTGATTCTAGTCTCAGTTATAATTCCAAAAACTATTGTAGCAGTATCACCAGAACAAAATTTACCTAATTCATCAGGTTCAATAAAAGATAGAATAGAATCTATTAGTGATTTTGAAAATGATGAATCTAATAAGGTAAGAGCAATTCAATTAAAATTTTTAGTAAATAGAATTAAAGAAAAGCCTATTTTAGGTTGGGGATTTGGAGCCCATATTGAAGAATATCCTCAATATATGATTGATAATAATTTACAACCAGTTAGCAGCACTAGTTTTGAATTATATTATATAGAGTTATTATTTAAAACTGGAATAATAGGAATTTTAATTTTCTTTGGATATTTAGTATTTAATTTTGTTAAATTAATTGTTCTTTTATTTAAGAAAAATTTAAGAATGAGAGATGAACAAGTTTTAGTTGGCTGGACTATAGGAACAATGTCTATTTTAGCATCATCTATTACTAATCCATATATAGCTGGATTATCAGTATTTTTTGTTTTAGTTATGGAAGTTTATTTAATTCAATTATATGATTTAAAATATTAAAATTTATTTAAGGTGCACTGATAATGCGCCTTTTATATTGACATTAATATTATTAAATAGTAAGATTTACTTTATGTATTACTATAATTAGAAATAAATCTAAATTTAAGATATTGTGTTAATAAGGTAAAAAAACGTGTAAAAAAATCAATTAAATGTAAAAAATATATGAATTTTTAGTCAATTGTTAAAATTTGAAGTATAATATAGTTTAGATAATTTTCATTAATAATTAAAATTATAGTAATTAGTGTGAAATTTGATAATAATACTTATGAGGGAATATTAATAGGAGATTCATATGGAGTGTGATAATATGACTGATTTTAGAGCTAATGATATAGGTGAAGTGACAAGGGGAACAACATTTTATCTAATAGTAAAAAGAACTATAGATATTTTAGGAGCATTAATTGGATTAGTATTATTAAGTCCTATTTTTCTTATTGTTGCTATAGCTATAAAATTAGACTCAAAGGGACCAATAATATTTGGGCATACTAGAAAGGGGTTACATGGAAAAGATATAAAAGTATATAAATTTAGAACTATGTATGAAAATTCTCAGGAAATATTTAATAATTTTACAAAAGAGCAAAAAGAAGAGTTTTATAAAAATTTTAAATTAGAAAATGATCCAAGGGTAACTAAAATTGGAGATTTTTTAAGAAGAACTAGTATTGATGAATTGCCACAATTAATTAATATTTTAAATGGAAGTATGAGTATAGTTGGTCCAAGACCTATAGTTCAGAAAGAAATAGACTTATATGGGGATTATGCGAATAAGCTATTTTCAGTAGTTCCAGGACTTACTGGATATTGGCAAGCTAATGGAAGAAGCGATACTACATATGAAGAAAGAATTAAAATGGATATGTATTATATAGATAATAGAGGATTTTGGTTAGACTTTAAGATAATTATTAAAACCTTTGGATCTGTTTTAAAGGGTGAAGGGGCTGTTTAACTTAGTTAAAGATGGAGGAAAAGTAATATGAAAATATCCATAATATGTCCTATTTATAATGCAGAAAATTATATTGAAGATTTATATTTTAATATAAATAGACAGAAGGATGTTTATATAGAAGAAATAAATTTTATTTTAACTGAATCAAAAGATAATACTGAAGATAAATTAAAAAAAATAGGATGTACATATGAGAAAATAAATAAGGAAAAATTTTCACATAGTTTAGTTAGAGAAAAGGCTGCATTTAATGCTAAGGGTGATATAATTGTTTTTATAACTCAAGATATAAAAATTGAAGATGAATATTGGTTATATTATTTAACTAAGGATATAAAAGAAAAAAGATGTGAGGCTGCATTTAGTAGGCAAATAGGGTATAAAGAGCATAAAGTTGAAAGGTATACAAGAGAAATTAATTATCCAGATGAAACAAGAATAGTTAGTAAAGATGATATTGAAAAGTTAGGACTTATGACATTTTTCTTTTCAGATGCCTCAAGTGCAATTTTAAAAGATGTTTTTATTAAGCTAAATGGATATGATAATAAAGATTTACCTACAAATGAAGATATGTATTTTGCATATAAGCTTATTATGAATGGTTATAGAATTGAATATGCATCAAAGTCAAAAATAATTCATTCACATGATTTATCTTTTAATGAAACAGTAAAAAGATATAGTGATATAGGAAAGTTTTTTGACCAAAATAAGTATTTTAATGAATATAGTGCAAATGAAAGAGGCCTTAAGGTACTTAAATATATAATAAAAAGAAGCATAGAAGATAAAAAACCATTAATAATTATGGATGCTATTATTAATTTTGGGGCAAGATTTATAGGAGTGAAATTTGTTAAAAATAGGAAATGAGGTGTTTGATATGAAGGGAATAATTTTAGCTGGTGGCTCTGGAACAAGACTTTATCCAGTAACAAAGGCAATGTCAAAGCAAATGGTGCCAATATATGATAAACCAATGATTTATTATCCAATGTCAGTTTTAATGTTAGCAGGAATAAGAGATATACTTATAATATCTACACCAAGAGATATTGTTAACTTTAAAGAATTATTTAAGGATGGATCAGAATTTGGATTAAATATTGAATATGCAATTCAAAAACAACCAAATGGATTAGCAGAAGCATTTATAATTGGTGAAAAATTCATTGGTGATGACAATGTGGCTATGATATTAGGAGATAATATATTCTATGGACATAACTTTAGTTCACATTTAAAAGAAGCTGCAGAATTAAAGAAAGGTGCAATGGTATTTGGATATTATGTTCAAGATCCAAGAGCTTTTGGAGTAGTTGGGTTTGATAAAAATGGAAAAGTAACATCTTTAGAAGAAAAACCTGAAAAACCAAAATCAAGATATGCAGTACCAGGATTATATTTTTATGATAATTCTGTAGTAGAAAAAGCAAAGGCATTAAAGCCATCACCAAGAGGAGAACTTGAAATAACAGATTTAAATAAGGCTTACATGGATGAAGGAACCTTAAAAGTTGATTTATTAGGTAGGGGAATGGCATGGCTTGATACAGGTACACATGTATCAATGCTTAAAGCATCAAACTTTGTTGAGGCAGTACAAACTACTCAAGGAACATTTATAGCTTGTTTAGAGGAAATTGCATATAGACAAGGATGGATTTCTAAAGAAAAGGTTAGAGAGTTAGCACAACCTTTAATGAAAACAGAGTATGGAAAATATTTAATAGATATAATTGAGGAGTAAAGAGAAATGGTTGAAGTAGGAAATTTTAAATTTATAGAAACTAAAATACCTGATTTATATATAGTTGAACCAAAGGTATTTGGAGATGCTAGAGGATATTTTATGGAAAGTTATAATAAACAACATTTTGATGAAGCTGGATTAACTATGACTTTCGTACAAGATAATGAATCAAGGTCTAAAAAAGGTGTTTTAAGAGGATTACACTTCCAAACACAACATACACAAGGTAAGCTTGTAAGATGTACTGAAGGTGAAGTTTGGGATGTTGCTGTAGATTTAAGAAAAGGATCACCAACATACGGACAATGGGAAGGTGTATACTTAAGTGCAGAAAATAAGAGACAATTTTATGTGCCAGAAGGGTTTGCACATGGATTTGTAGTATTATCTGAAACTGCAACATTTAACTATAAATGTACAGATTTCTATTCACCAGAACATGATGGCGGAGTTTTATGGAATGATGAAGATATTGCTATAGAGTGGCCATTAGATGGAATTGAAGAGGTATTATTATCAGAAAAAGATAAAAAACAAAAGAAATTTAAAGAATTAGACCTACCATTTGTTTATAAATAATAATTAAAATCTTTTATTTTTTAATTATAAAAATTAAGTGTTAGGGTTTACTAGCAAAAATTTGAAATTAACATAAGGGAGGTCTTCATATGAAAATTTTAATAACTGGTTCAAATGGACAATTAGGAAATGAACTTCAAAAAATAGTAGCTACAGGAACTGCAGAAATAGGAAGTGTTTCAGAAGAAATCAAAAATAGTGAAGTTTTTGCTATGGATGTAGATACATTAGATATAACAAACTTAGAGCAAGTAAAGAGAGTTTTAAATGAAATAAAGCCAAATGTAATAATTAACTGTGCAGCTGCAACTAATGTTGATGGTTGTGAAGCAAATCAAGATTTAGCTTTTAAGATAAATTCATTAGGACCTAGAAATTTAGCAATGGTTTGTGAAGAAATAGGAGCAAAAATAGTTCAAGTTTCAACTGATTATGTATTTAGTGGGGTTGGAGAAACACCATTAAAGGAATCAGATTTAGTAGCACCAGTAAGTGTTTATGGAAAAACTAAGCTTTTAGGTGAGGAGTTTGTAAGAGATTTTTCATCAAAATACTATATAGTTAGAACATCATGGCTTTATGGATATGTAGGACATAACTTTGTTTACACAATGATGAAGCTTGGAAAAGATAGAGATTCTTTAAGTGTTGTAAATGATCAACTTGGAAATCCAACTCATGCTAATGATTTAGCATATCACATATTAAAACTTATAGAAACAGAAGAATATGGTGTATATCATTGTACAGGTAAAGGAGAATGTAGTTGGTATGATTTTGCTTCTGAAATAATGAAGCTTTCAGGAAGAAATTGTACAGTAAATCCATGTACTTCTTCAGAATATAAGGCTATGTATCCTAATTCTGCTGATAGACCTGCTTATTCATCACTTGATAATATGATGCTTAGATGTACTGTTGGTGATGAAATGAGAGATTGGAAAGATGCAATAAAAACTTTTATGGACAATGTTGAAAAATAATTAGAGTTTAAGGAGAATTTAATTATGAAAACTTATTTAGTAACTGGTGGAGCTGGATTTATAGGCTCAAACTTCGTATTATATATGTTAAAAAAATATGAGGATATAAGAATAATAAATTTAGATAAGTTAACTTATGCAGGAAACTTAGAAAATTTAAAATCAATTCAAGATGATCCAAGACATATATTTGTACATGGAGACATTTGTGATAATGAATTAGTTAAGTCTTTATTTGAAAAATATGAAATAGATTATGTTGCTCACTTTGCAGCAGAATCTCATGTTGATAGAAGTATAAGAGAACCAGAAGTATTTGCTAAGACAAATGTTATGGGAACAGTAAACTTATTAAACTGTGCTAAGGATGCGTGGGAAAATGAAGATGGAACATGGAAAGAAGGAGTTAAGTTCTTACATGTTTCAACAGATGAAGTTTATGGTTCATTAGGTGATACAGGATACTTTATGGAAACAACTCCGCTTGATCCTCATAGCCCATATTCATCAAGTAAAGCTGGATCAGATTTAATGGTTAAGGCTTATCATGATACTTATAAAATGCCAATGAACATAACAAGATGCTCAAATAACTATGGGCCATTCCAATTCCCAGAAAAATTAATACCTTTATTAATTAATAATTGTTTAGCTCATAAGGATTTACCAGTTTACGGTGATGGAATGAACATAAGAGACTGGTTATTTGTTGAAGACCATGCTAAAGCTATTGATATGGTTATAAACAATGGTAGAATTGGTGAAGTTTATAATGTTGGTGGACATAATGAAAGAACTAATATAACAATAGTTAAGACAGTAATAGCTTACTTAAATGAAAATGTTGATAAAGCAGTTACTGAAAACTTAATTAAATATGTTGAAGATAGAAAGGGTCATGATAGAAGATATGGAATTGACCCAACTAAGATTAAGGAAGAATTAGGATGGTATCCTGAAACTACATTTGAAGTTGGAATTAAGAAAACTATTCAATGGTATTTAGATAACCAAGAATGGATGAAGAATGTTACTTCAGGAGCATATCAAAATTACTATAACGAAATGTATAAATAAAAAATAAAAAGCTGTAAAATAAATTACAGCTTTTTATTTTTTATCTCATTTATTGAGTAAAGTAAAATAATTATAAATAATGGTAACCACATAAGGGTAATTCTATGAATTATAAATAAATCTTTAGCTAACACTATTAATCCTGTTAATATTGTAAAGTATGCAGTAAATTTAAATAAATAAATCAGTTTACTATCCTTAATTTTTATTATGAAGTATATGAAGGCTAAACAACAAATTAAAGTTAAAATAGTTCCTACAATATTTCCTATTGAATATAAAATTAAATATATTAATCCAGAACCTAAAAAATTTAAATAAGGAGGATTATATATAATATGAAGAATTAATTGATAAAATAATTTAAATAGCATAGATATTCCAGTACCAAATTGCATCTTAAAAATTTCTTGTAAATAAGTTATTTGGAAAAATGAAAAAAAGGTATTTGAATGATTTAATTGAAAATTAAAATTAACAAAGAAATAAATTGTTCCAATTATAGCCATAAAATATATTAAATCATTAACTTTAAATATAGATTTTGAATTTTTAAAAGTAAATAATGATGTTGCAATAATAACTAATATTAAATAGGATCTAAATTCTAATAATAGTAGTGAAATTAATAATATAAGAATTATAGATTTATAATTAATTTTTCTTGAAAATATATAATAAAAAATTATAACTATCATTCCGATTATAATATTATCACGCATTAATAGTGAGTTACATAATATATATCCAGGCAATAAGCTAAATAAGCTTAAACTAATTAAAGAAAGCTTTTCGCTTAAATAAATTTTAGACAATTTATAAAAATATATTGAAGTAGGAATATATACTATCAATTTTATTAATATTAAATCTAATGTAGAATTTATTTTAATGGATTTTAAAATAGTTAATAAAATTACAAAAATATTATAATTTCCATAACTAGCATGACCAGAAAAATCAACAAATTCGTATATAGGTAATTCTTTGTTAATCCATTGAGTTATTTCACCACTTCTTAAATGATTTAGCAATATATCAGAATCTACATAATATTTATATTCATCACAAAAGTGGCTATTTAAAACATCACCAAATAAAATTCCGTGTTCGAATCCATTTGATAAATTATTATAATAAATAAGTATAGTAGTAATTATATAAATTATTAAAAAAATACTTGAAAAATAAAAAAAGTTTTTTGAATATGAATTTTTTTTATATAAATAGTAATTTAGTAATAATATAAAGATAATTACTAATGGGGTAAAAACACTCATATTAATCTCCTTTAGTATAATTAATTAATATTAGTATATATTATTAAACAAAATATAACAATATTTCATATAACCTTAATATATAGTTTTAAGTTATTAAATCTCATCATTTTTAATTGTAAATAAAAAATATATATAATGATATTATTGACAAATTTATAATTTATTAAAAGTAAGTTTTAATTAATAACTTATATATTTTAATATTAAAACTTAATATTAGGCTATTTAACCTATAGGCTTACATAATTATAAAATTTATGATATTATTTATTTGACATAATATTTTATAATGGGGGAGGAAGATAATGTTTAAAACTAAATATGTTTCAAGGGTATTATGTGTATTATTTATAGTAAATTTATTCATTGCAGATTTAAAACCTTTAGCTACATCATATTCTAGTAGCTCCATTGGTAACATAGATATTATTTCTAATGTAGATGTATCAGTTGAATCAGTTGAAGCATGGGCAAAAAGTAAAAATGCAACTGAAACATTTGTCAGTTTAGCATCTATATATAAGAAATATGGACAAGCTAGAGGTGGAGTTAATTGGGTATTAGCGTATGTACAAGCTGCAAAAGAGACAGGCTATGGAAGATTTGGAGGAGTTTTAGATGAATCATTTCACAATCCATGTGGATTAAAAGTTCCTTCAGGTGGTGATGATTATGACCCAAATGCACATAAAAGATTTGATAATTGGGAGCAAGGAATTATTGCACATTTAGACCACTTAGCATTATATGCAGGTGCTAAAGGATATCCTAAAACGGTATATGTTGAAAGTTGGAAAACAGAAAGCTTATCAATAAATGAAACATATGATCCTAGACACATTGGATGGTTTGGGACAACTAGTGGGATATTAGGGAAAGCTACTAATGCTATAGATTTAGGAAATAAATGGGCACCATCATCATCATATGGTGTAGATTTATTTAGAATGTATTGTGATGCAGTTAAAGTTGATTATTTAGAAGGAAAAAGTAATCTAGAGTCACCAATTAATGGATTTGTAACTAATGATGGAAAATTAAATATAAAAGGTTGGGCATTACATGCATTTGGTGTAAAAGAAGTTAGAGTTTTAATAGATAATACTCAAATTGATACTATAAGTGTTAATGAAAGTAGAGCAGATGTAAACTCTATATATCCAGGTTATTATAATGGAGCTAATTCAGGATTTAATAAAATTATTGATATAAGCAGTTTAGGTTATGGAAATAAAGTATTAGAAATAAGAATAGTAGCTAATGATAATAGTACTCAAGTTTACAGAAGAAATATTGTATTTACAAATACTTTAGAATTAAGAAGTTGTTTAGATGCTCCAAATGATAATGAAGTGGTAAAATCAACAACATTAAATGTTAGAGGATGGGCATTAGCAGGAAGTGGAGTAAAAGAAGTAAGAGTATATGTGGATGGAAAGGACTTAGGAACAGTTGCTTATGGAGCAAAGAGAGCAGATGTAAATAAGGCATATCCAGGATATTCAAGTGGAGATAATGCAGGATTCGAAGGAAATGTTAATATTTCAGGAATAAGTGAAGGAAATAGAAAGTTAACAGTAAAGATAACAGCGAATGATGGAAGTGTTCAAAATATTGAAA
>OGCM01001405.1_pt1 | contig 29281 bp, 17 predicted proteins | sample 1570151 | NCBI WGS metagenome assembly OGCM01 (sample SAMEA4370582, study PRJEB24528) | human gut metagenome
ATCCGCGGCAAAAAACAATTCCTGCCCACACGCCGGCGTATCGACCGCGAAATCAACAAGCTCAAGTTCGCCTACAAGGGCGAGGTGATCATGGGTCTGACGGCCTCCTACGGCACGATGTCGAGCGACGACACGGACATCATGCTCATCCTCGACGGCATCGACGCCGACGGCACGGTGGCCACCGTCAAACCCTTCATCGGCTATTTCTACCGCGACAATAACTGTCTGGGCGTGCGTTTCGGCTACCGCCACATGGACGGCAACCTCGATGCCGCACGCTACGACCTGGGCGAAAGCAACGACGCCTCGGGCAGCATTCCGAAGGTCAATTTCAACAGCGACAACTACTCGTTCGGTATTTTCCACCGCTCCTACGCGGGACTCGACCCGAAAGGCCGTTTCGGACTGTTCGCCGAGTTCGAACTCTCGCTGTCGACCGGAACGTCGAAGCTCTCCTACCAGCCCGACACCGCCAGCGACAACATGAAAACCACGTTCAGCGACAATACGCAGCTCAAATTGGCGTTTAATCCGGGAGCTGCCGTCTATATCTTCCCCAACGTCTGCGCCACACTGTCATTCGGGCTGGGCGGCATCCAGTACACCTCCGTCACGCAGAAGGACGACGCCGGCAACAAGATCGGAACGCGCAAGGCTTCGAACATGCGTTTCAGGCTCAACGTCGCCGCCATCAACTTCGGCATGACGGTACACCTGTGGGACAAGAAAAAGAAATAAATTATGACCAGATACCTGAAAACAGCACTCCTTGCAGCCGCGGCGCTCCTCGCGTCGTGCATCCACAACGACATCCCCTATCCGGTCGTCGAACTCCGCATCGCGAGCGTCGAAGGCCAGGGCTTCTCGGTCTCGGAAAACAACGTCACGTCGCGGACGGTCACCCTCTCGCTCGACGAAGCGACCGACATCCGCAACGTGCGGATCGACGCCGTGGGTTACGACGCCGTCATCCACAGCATCCAGCTCGACAAGGAGGAGGTCCTGCAACAGATCCGCAGCTCCCGGGAGCTGACCGGCACGTTCGACCTGCGTTCGCCGATCTACACCACGCTTTCGCTCTACCAGGATTACGAATGGACGATCCGCGCCACACAGACCATCGAGCGCCGTTTCAGCGTGACGGGGCAGATCGGCGCCACGGAGATCGAGGAGAAAAACCGCATCGCCCGGGTCCTCGTCCCCAGCGACACCGATCTGGCACATATCGAGGTCACGGAACTCAAACTCGGCCCCGCCGACATCACGACCTATTCGCCCTCGCTCGAAGAGCTTTCGGGCAGCAGCTTCGAATCGGTGCGTTTCGTAGACGTCACCTGCCACGGAATCACCGAACGGTGGCTGCTTTACGTGGAGCCTACCAATGTGAAGGTCGCCCTCCGGGCAACCGACCTGTGGAACAATACGGCCACGGCCACCGCACTCGTCTCCGCCGAGGAGTATGCGGCCGGCGCCGCGCTGGAATACCGGATCAAGGGCGCCACGGAGTGGCAGAGAATGGCGGAGAGCAGCTACGAGGCCGGCATCCTGACGGCAACGCTCGCGCCCGAATGGAGCTCGTCGACCAACCCCCACGGGCTTGCCGTCTACAACTTCGTGCCGGACAAGGGTCTCTTCGCAGGGCACACCTACGAATTCCGCCTGACGGTCGGGGGCGAGCAGACCCAGCTGATGGAATATGCGGCCCCCGCGGGCAACACGATTCCCAACGGCGACCTGGAGGACAGCTCGCTGAGCTGCTGGACCCAGAACAACAAGACCGCGGAGTTCTGGGGCAGCGGCAACAACACCTTCACCAGGGGACTCTGCACGCAGGCCCCCTTCGACGGAGGCACGCGCGCCAAACTTCAGGCTACGTCCGCCGTGGGAGTCCTCGCCTCGGGCAACCTCTTCTCGGGGCTGTTCCAGAAGGACGTCCTGACCCGGGGCGTCGTGTCGTTCGGCCAGCCTTACGCCTGGAAAGCCCGTCCCAAGGCGCTGAAACTGCAATACTATGCAGAACATATCGGCATCGTCGACATCGAAAAGAATTTCGGCGCCCCGATTCACGAAGGGGACCGGGACAAGGCCCGCATCATGGTCGCCATCGTGGACTGGAACACCCGCCGCGAAGTCGGATCGGGCACGGAAGCCCCCACCGGGACCTGGGACCCGGAAGAGATGAGTACGCTCGACGAGGGTCCGATCATCGCCTACGGCTCGCTCTTCATCGACCAAAGTTCGACCGGCGGCAAGATGATCGACGTACAGCTTCCGCTCAACTTCTACGACACGAAGGCCAAACCGTCGGGGCTGTATCAGATCGTGATCTCCTGCTCGACGAGCGCCTACGGCGACTTCATGGCAGGCTGCAAGTCGAACGTACTCTACGTCGACAATTTCGAGTGGGTCTATTGACAATATCTATTTTCGCAACCCGCAAAAAGCAGAGCCTCACCGGTTCTGCTTTTTGTTTACCCCGGCGGTCCGAAAAAAAACGCCGGAGGGGGTAGGGTTTCAGCGCTTTCATCCGTGATATAGATAGAATGAAGAGACCCGAACATATCATCGAAGATCTGATAACCCGCCAACTGGACGGCACACCCCTCACCGACACGGAACGCCGGGAACTGCAGGAGTGGCTCGAAGCATCCGAAGCCAACCGCAACGCCTTTCTCCGGGCTTACAAAGCCTGGGGAAACGCCCGCCTTGCGGAAACCCGGTTCAACACCGGGCAAGCCCTCGAAAACGTCATGGCCCGGATTGCCGAAGCATCCAGACCCCGGTCTTTCCTGCGGCCGCAACTGCGCCGTCTGGGCATCGGCATCGCAGCGGCAGCCTGCGTCATGCTGGCCGTTGTCGGTTACTACCGACTGCAACCGTCGACCGTCCCGGACATCGAAATGTTTATCCGGCAGGCCGACACCCCCGTATTCACCCAGAAAGAGGTGCAACTGGTGCTGTCCGAGCAGAAAACCCTCCTGCTCGAAACCCAAAAATCGACAATCCGTTACGATTCGACCGCCATCCGGATCAACAACGCCGAAAAAACCATTCCCAAAAAAGAGGCTGCGACGTTCAACCAGCTGGTCGTTCCCTACGGCAAGCAGACGACGCTGACGCTCGCCGACGGAACCCGCGTCTGGATCAACGCCGGATCACGGCTGGTCTACCCCGTCGTATTCGAAAAGCAGAAGCGCGAAATATACGTCGAAGGCGAAATCTACATGGAAGTGGCGCACGATGCCGAACGGCCTTTCTCGGTACACACAGGCAAAATGGATGTCTGCGTTTTGGGAACCAAATTCTACATATCCTCCTACGGCCGCGATCGCACGCAGGAGGTCGTCCTGCTCTCCGGCTCCGTCAGCGTAGCCCCTGCCGGACGATCCGACCGCGGAATTCGCATCGTTCCCGGCCAACAAGCCATCCTCGACACCTCAGAATCGCTGGAGGTCCGCGAAGTGGAAGCCGAAAGCTACATCAGTTGGATTCACGGATACCTGCCCTTCGACAACGACCCGCTGTCGAACATCCTCGAACGCCTTTCCCGCTACTACAATTGTCGGATCGAGTGTACGCCCGAAGCCGAAGCGCTGACGCTCTCGGGCAAACTCGAACTCAAAGACGATCCGGCCGAAGTGCTGAAAATCTTGAGCGCAACAGCCCCTATCAACCTGCAAATCTCCGGATCCGGGAATTTCCGAATCGACTATAACCCGACTACCAACAACCCAAACTGACCTGCCTATGTAACAGCCCGTATCCCTCCAAAAAAAGACCGGATGTCGTCCCTCAACGACATCCGGAGCGATTGAAAATCTAAAATAGCCTTTTAAACTTCAAATCTTTACAAATGTACAACAAAAATGGTAAAATCGGTCTTTTTAAGGCCGATAATGGGGGATTATTCCACCGATTCCGGATAACATTCCTGTTTTTGCTGGCAACAATCGGGTTCATCCGGCCCGTCAGTGCACAAACGGCCGAGGCGGCGAAAACCATCACGCTCAACGTACAGAACCGCCCCATCAAGGAGGTCCTCACACTGATCGAACGCCAAAGCGACTACATCTTCGTTTACTACGACAACATCTTGGACATCCACCGCAAAGTCACCCTGAAAGTAACGAATCAGCCCATTTCGGCTGTCCTGAAACAGTTGTTCGCCGGAACCGACAACACCTGGAAACTCTCGGGAAGGCAGATCGTCATCGGACGCTCCGTAGCTGCGGCCGCAGCTACACCCCGGAAGATCACACGCATCACAGGCGTCGTCAGGGACCAGAACAACGATCCGCTCATCGGCGTCACGATCCGCATCAAGGCCCGTCCGAACATCGGTACAGCCACCGACATCAACGGCAAATACCTGCTCGACGTTTATCCCGACGAAGTACTGGAATTCAGCTATGTAGGTTACAAATCGCAGGACGTTTCGGTCGCAGGGCAGGAAATCGTCGACGTGGTTATGCTGCAAAACGACGCCATCCTCGACGCCGTGGAGGTGGTGGGCTACGGCGTGCAGAAAAAGATCAGCGTCATCGGCTCGCAGCAGACCATAGCGACCAAGGAACTGAAAGTTCCCGTCGCCAACCTCACACAAGGCCTTGCGGGCCGCGTATCGGGTCTGGTCTCGGTACAGCGAACCAGTGAACCGGGCTTCGACGACGCGAACATCTACATCCGCGGCATCTCAACGCTGACAGCCAGCATGAGCGCCCCTCTGACGCTCGTCGACGGCGTTCCCCGCTCGTTCTCCAACGTCGACCCCGAAGACATCGAGAGTTTCTCGATCCTGAAGGACGCCTCTGCAACTGCTGTTTACGGCGTTCGCGGCGCCAACGGCGTCATTATCATCAATACCAAAAGCGGCCTGAAAGGACGCCCCAAATTCAGCGTACGCTATACCGAAGGCCTCACCAAACCGACCAAGATCACCGATTTCGCCGACGGCGCGACTTACATGGAGATGTCGAACGAAGCGTCGCTCACCCGCGGCGGCGGCAAACTATACAGCCAGGAGATCATTGATAAGACCCGCCGCGGGGAAGACCCCTATCTCTATCCCGACGTAGACTGGATGAAACAGATCCTGCGTAACTTCAGCCGCAACCGCTCGGCCAACGTCAACGTGCAGGGCGGTTCCGATAAGGCGGTCTACTACATCGGCCTGGCCTACTACGACGAGAACGGCATGTACAAGGACACGAAACTGGCCGACTACAACTCGAACACCTTCTACCGCCGTTACAACGTCACCTCGAACCTCACGCTCAACCCGTTCCGCACCACCGAAATCAAACTGGGCATCCAGGGCTACCTGGCCAACGCCAACTATCCGGCATCTTCGCAGGCAAGCATCTTCGAATCGGCCTATTTCACACCTCCGACCTATATCGCGCCGCTCTACCCCGACGGCAAGCTCGGCGCCTTCTCGGGCGGCGATATAAACCCCGTGGCACAGCTCGGCGCAACGGGCTATGCCAACCAGTGGCGCAGCCAGGTTTATTCGAACCTGCGCATCACGCAGCAGATTTACAAAGGGCTCTCGGTTTCAGGCATGTTCTCGTTCGACACCTACAACTACACGAGCAACCGTTTCACCAAAACCCCGAACACCTACCACGCCACAGGACGCGACGCCAACGGCAACCTGCTCTACGAGCAAACCCGCCAGGGAACCGAAAACCTGGCCTACAGCCTCAGTGCAAAGGGTAACCGCGCCATCTATCTGGAAGCCGCAGTCAACTACCGCAACACTTTCGGCAGGCACACCGTATCGGGCATGATGCTCTTTAACCAGAGCGACGAAATCAATACCAAAGCCACCAACGTCGAAGAGGCGCTGCCCTACCGTTTCCGCGGCCTGGCAGGACGTTTCACCTACTCGTTCGACGACCGTTATTTCGGGGAGTTCAACTTCGGATACAACGGTTCGGAGAACTTCGCCCCGAAAAACCGTTACGGCTTCTTTCCGTCGGTCGGACTTGGCTGGGTAATCAGCAACGAACCCTTCTTCAGAGGCGCCACAGAGGTGATCCAGTACCTCAAACTGCGCGGCACATGGGGTCGTGTCGGCAACAGCCAGATCAGCGGACGCCGTTTCGCCTACCTGGCTACGGTCAAGGACACCAACGACACCAGTTACCAGTTCGGCAAGAACATGGACCAGACCTACGGGACTACGGCCATCGACGAATATGCCGTCGACGTAACGTGGGAGATCGCCGACAAAACCAACATCGGACTGGACATGCGCCTGCTGAACAACAAGTTCAACCTGCAATTCGACGCCTTCAAGGAGTCGCGCAAAGGCATTTACCTGCGCCGCACAAGCATTCCGTCCTATTTCGGTATGATCAACAACCCCTACGGCAACATCGGCAAAGTCGAGAACAAAGGTATCGAAATGTCGGTCAGCTATGCCAATTCGTGGCGGGACTGGTCGTTGAGCGTCATGGGTAACTACTCGTTCAACCGAAACAAGGTCCTCGAAGACGACAGCACCGTGGCCTATCCCTGGCAGAAAACCATCGGCAACAAGGTCGACCAGCGGTTCGGGCTCATCGCACTGGGACTCTTCGAAAGTCCGGAGGAGATCGCCGCAGCGCCTGTACAGGTCGGCGACACGCGCCCGGGCGACATCCGCTACAAGGACATCAACGGCGACGGCAAAATCGACGAATATGACAAAGTGCCCATCGGCTGGGGAAGTGTCCCCGAAATCGTCTACGGCTTCGGATTCTCCGTAGGCTGGAAAGGCCTCTCGCTGTCGGCCATGTTCCAGGGCGCCGCACACGTCGACGCGATCCTCAGCGGCGAAGGCGTACTGCCTTTCGCACAGGGATCGAGCCGCGGCAACCTGCTGAGCAACATCACCGACCGTTGGACCGAGGCCAATCCCCGCCAGGATGTCTTCTACCCGCGCCTCTCGATCGGCAACATGAACATGAACTACGAAGCCAGCACGTGGTGGCTCAAAAATACCAGCTACCTGCGTCTGAAAAACATCGAACTCTCCTATACGCTCCCCGACCGCTGGATGAAACGCATCCACATCAACAATGCGCGCATCTTCATACAGGGCGTCAATCTGCTTACATTCAGCAAATTCAAACTGTGGGACGTGGAACTGGGCGACGGCCGCGGCGCAAAATACCCCAACATCGGTTCCGTCAGCCTGGGTATCAATTTCAACTTCTAAAATCCCCGACAAGCTATGAAACTTAAAACAATACTCACTTTACTGGCCGCCCTCGGCATCCTGACCGCCTGCAACGACGACTTCTTCGACCAGGTTCCCGACGACCGGATCACCATCGAGCAGGTATTCCAGCGCACCTCCTACTCCGAGAAATACCTGGCTACCGTTTACAGCTACATCCGCGACGAGTCGCACCGCACCGACGGCGTGCCCTGGGACCCGTGTTCGGACGACCTGGACGTTACCTACGACCGCGAGGATTACAACTCCTTCAAGATGAACCTCGGCAACTGGAGCGCATCGTCGAACTACTACGAGTACTGGTCGCACTACTACCGGGGCATCCGCTCGGCAACCTACTTCATCCAGCACATCGGCTCGAACCAGGAGATGCTCGACGATCCTACGCGTGGCCCGATCGTCGTCGAACAATACAAGAACGAAGCCCGCTTCCTGCGTGCCTGGTTCTATTACTGCCTGCTGCGCCAGTACGGTCCGTGCGTACTGCTGGGCGACGAAGTCCTTCCGGGCGACCTCGACCGCGACGATGTGAAGATGAACCTGCCGCGCAGTTCCTACGACGAGTGCGTGGATTACATCGTCGGCGAACTGGACGACATGATCGACAACAACCGCCTGCCGCTGCACTTCACCGTACAGGCCGACAAGGATTACGGCCGGGCGACACTGGCCATGTGCATGGGACTCAAAAGCCGCGTACTGCTGCTGGCCGCCAGCGACCAGTTCAACGGCAACCCGGCCTACGCCAACGTGGTCAACACGGACGGCAAACACCTTTTTTCGACCCGAAAAGACCCCGAAAAGTGGAACAAGGCCGCCCAGGCTGCAAAAGATGTCATCGACCTGGGAATTTTCGACCTCTACAAGGAGTACCACACCGACGGAACGCTCGACCCTTACCTGTCCTGCCGCAACGTTTTCCTGGAGAACTGGAACAGCGAGGTGATGATGGTCCGCATCAGCAACTACCTCAAACATTGGGAACGGTCGGCTTCTCCCCGGCAGTTCAGCGGCTATGAAAGCATGGGGGCGACCCAGCAACTGGTCGACGCTTTCCGCATGAAAGACGGCACGGCCATTACCCCGGACAAGGAGAGCGGCTATTCGAAGGCGAACTACTCCGACCCCAAATCGGGCTGGGTATTCGCTCCCGCCGGTACGCGCAACATGTTCGTCAATCGTGAACCGCGTTTCTACGTCAACATCTGCTTCAACGGCGCCTACTGGATCGGCGATCAGAAAACCCGCATCCAGCTCTACTACACCGGAGGATCGGGAAAGAAAGGCACGTGGGACTTCCCGCGTTCGGGATACATCGCCATCAAAAACGTTTCGCCCTCGTCCAATCCCAAGAACGGCAACTACATCAAGCGTCCCTTCGTCATCATGCGTTACGCCGAGATACTGCTCAACTACGTCGAGGCGCTCAACGAATACGATCCCGGGAATGCGGACATCGAAACCTACCTGAACAAAATCCGCGAGCGCGGCGGTCTGGGACCGGTCCAAAGCGATCTCAACCAGAGTCAAATGCGCGAGCAGATCCGGCTGGAACGCCGCATCGAACTCTGCTTCGAGCAACTGCGCTATTTCGACACCCGCCGCTGGCTGATCGCCGACCAGACCGACGGAGGACCCTTCTACGGCATGAACGTCGACGCAGGCAACAGCTTCACCGACGAGGCGTTCTACGAGAAAACCGTATTCGAAACCCGCGTGTTCCGGCCCGAGTTCTACCTTTTCCCCATTCCCCAGTCCGAAATCAACCGCGATCCGCAGATCGTCCAGAATCCCGGATGGTAACCGTAAAAACGAATAACGACTATGAAACTTACGAAATACCTGGCTGTCCTCTGCTGCGGAACGCTCTTCGCAGCCTGCGAAAACCCGATTCAGGACGACCTGAACGTGGACAACCCCGAGAACTATACGCGTATTTACACGGTCAACGCCGTCGACGACGCCTCCAAGAACACACTCTCATTCCCGCTCGAACGCGACACGTCGCTCATGGTCTACGCCAACTTGAGCGGAATCCGCAACCCGGGATGCGATGTGACGGTCAAATTTCGCGTCGCCCCCGAACTGGTGGATACCTACAATCAGAAGCACCAGAGCAACTACCCGATGATGCTTGATGGAAGCTACACGATCGAGAACCTCGAAGCCGTGATTCCTAACGGGAAATACATCTCCTCGCCCATCCGGATCGCCATCAACAGCCAGGCGTTCGACGGCGTGGGCGTCTTCCTGCTGCCGGTACGGATCGAGAATGTGACACCCGACCTGGCCGTCAACGAATCGTTGCAGACGGCTTACCTGCGCATCAACGGCTACTACACCGAAAATCCGTTCCCGAGATACGACAGGAGCGGCTGGTCGATCGCCGGGTTCTCGACGCAGGAGGCTGAAGCGACATCGACCTACCCCAACCGCGGATTGGCCGTTTCGATCATCGACGGCGAAAACAACACCTATTGGGGTACGCAGTGGCGTAACGCCAAACCCGGCCCGCCGCACTGGATCGCCGTCGACATGGGCGCACCCAAGGAACTGCACGGACTCACGATCCGCGGACGGTCTGACAAAGAAGGCTCCGACGTTCCCAAGAGCAGCGGCAACCCGCGTATCTTCAACATCGACGTGAGCGACGACAACCAAAACTGGACCCATGCAGGGACCTTTACCGTCGAAAACCGGATCGAGAACACGGTATACCTCGACCACAAGGCAACGGGGCGCTATTTCCGTATCTTCGTCACCGCCACGCAGGCCGACCTCTACCAGACCTGCATCGCCGAAGTATGGGCATTCTGATCCGACTAACAAATTTTTAAACCAAACGAAAGACTATGAAAAAGACTATATGTCTGTGGGCGCTGCTCCTGATTGTCGTTTCATGCACCAACGACGACAATTACAACGACGAGCACGGAGACAAGGCAGTCATTCCACCCAAAGGCAGGATCATCCGCATAATGACCTACAACATTTACGGCGCACGCGCCACAAGCCCCGCCAATGCAGCCGATCTGGACGCGCTGGCCGAGGTAATCCGCCGGCAGGACCCCGACTTCGTAACCCTCAACGAGGTGGATGTCTTCACCAACCGCACGGGAAAAGACGTACACCAGGCCCGCGACCTGGCAGCCAAACTCGGTATGGAGTGGCACTTCTCGAAAGCCATCGACCGCGACGGAGGCGAATACGGCGACGCCGTGCTGTCGAAACACCCGATTATAGAGACCCGCAGTTACCGGCTCCCCTGCGCCGCTTCGCAACCGGGAGAGGACCGTTCGCTGTGCGTCATCCGCGTCGAGATCGACGGCAAAGACCTCTATGTCGCCTCGACGCACCTCGATCATCTTTCGGGCGATGCGAGCCGCCTGGTGCAGGCCAATGAGATCCGCCGTATCCGCGACACGGAACTGGACGGAGACCTCATCCTTGCGGGCGACCTCAACGCCATTCCCAGTTCGAACGTCATCGCCACGATGACCGCGTTCCTGACCAATGTCGGAACGATCGACCAATACACTTTCCCGTCGGAGAATCCCACCCGCAAGATCGACTACATACTGTATGCCCCGATCGGACACTTCGGCGTACAGAACTGCACAGTGGTTTCGCGCAGCGACCAGCAGGTCGACGGCGTCGACGCCTCGGACCACCGCCCCGTCGTGGCCGACATCCGGTTCCAGACCGAGGAAGACCTCCCGGAGAATCAGGAATAAAGCGTTCGGAAGATGAAAAAACTGCTATTCACACTCCTCGGGCTGGCAGCGGCACTGACGCTGCCGGCCCAGGATTTCAAGATCACGCATGGCCCGTGGCTGTGCGACATGACCGAAGACGGCGTAACCGTCCTGTGGACTACCAACAAACCCGCTTTGTCATGGGTCGAGGCAACCGAGGACGACGGACGCAGTTTCTACGCCGCCGAACATACCCGCCATTACGAAACCGTCGCGGGCCGCAAACAGGCGCACAAGACGCTGCACGCCGTGCGGCTGAACAACCTGCGTCCCGGAACGAAATACTGCTACCGCATCTTCTCGCAGGAGGTACTCGAATGGAAACACGGAGACAACGTCCTCTACGGCAGGACCGTTGCCAGCAATGTCTACAAACGCGCACCGTTCCGGTTCCGGACATTCCCGGCAACGGGAACCGACTGTTCGTTCGTCATCCTGAACGACATCCACGGACGCGCCGACGACATGACCGAACTGTGCCGGGAAATCAATTTCGGCAAACACGACTTCGTAATGCTCAACGGCGACATGTCCAACAGCATTGAAAATGAGGAGCAGTTGTTCCGGGATTTCATCGACGCCTCGGTAAACCTTTACGCCTCGGAGACCCCGATACTCTACAACCGCGGCAACCATGAGACGCGCGGCGTCTTCGCCGACCGTCTGCACGACTATTTCCCGACGCGCAGCGGCCGTCACTACCAACTCTGCAAAGTCGGATCGGTCTGTTTCTTGCTGCTCGACTGCGGCGAAGACAAGCCTGACACGGACATCGAATACGGAGGGCTTGCCGACTACGACGCCTATCGCCGCGAAGAGTGCGAATGGCTCCGCAGGGCGGTGGCCTCCGAAACCTTCCGCAACGCCTCGGCACGCGTCGTCTTCCTCCATATTCCGCTCGACGGCGGAACGTGGCACGGCAGCAACCACCTCCGGAATCTGTTCCTGCCGATCCTCAACGAGGCCGGCATCAATATCATGTTCTCCGGCCACACGCACCGCTACGGCTTCCACCCGGCAAACGACGAAGTTCGGTTCCCGGTCGTGGTCAACGGCAATCAAAGCTACATACGGTGCGACATGACAGGCGACCGAATCGCGATCCGAATCGTCGGTCCCGGCGGACGCGTCGCACACACACACGAATTCCCACTCCGCTAACGAGGCGGAAAAAACAATGCCCTGCACCGTTTCGGTGCAGGGCATCTTCTGTTTTTCAGAGGAAAAGCCGCAGAAATCCGCTGCGGCTGAGCCGGAGCCGAAGCTGGGAGAGCGCCGCCCCAATATGCTTTTCGACGGTCTTGACGCTGATGTTGAGCCGCTCGGCGATCTCCCGGTTTTTCAGGCCTGTCGTGCGGCTCAACAGGAACACCCGGCGGCACTGCTCGGAAAGTCCCGAAATGCAGCAGTCGATCTCCTCGCTCAACTGCGATAACTGGAACTCCTCTTCGATATGGTCGGCGACAAGCGTACGAATACAGACATCCAACTCGTCCAGTCCGGATTCCCCCCCCCGCCATTTTTTGGAGCGCAGCAAATCTATGGCACGATTCTTCACGGCGACAAACAGCAGAGGCAGCAGCGGCCGGTCGAAGTCCACCTCCTCCCGCCGTTCCCACAAGGCAAGAAAGACATCCTGCACGATGTCTTCCGACGCCTTGCGGTCATGGACCATCTGAAAAGCCCGTGCACACAAGGGTTCATAGTGATCGCGGAATAGTTGCTGAAAATACGCCGAATGGTTTTCCACAGTTTTCTCAAAATATGTCGGAATACTCCGAATCATTCAAATATAGCGATAATTCGGGAAATTGCAAAATTTGGACTGCCGCCAACTATCTTCGTCTTCGAGTAGATTCCACACCGCAGGGCATCCTGTCCCCGCTGCGCGGGGCACAGGCACAAAAAAGGCAGGACCGCTCTTGCGGGTCCTGCCTTTAATTTATCCTGCCGCCGTCACCTTCCGGCGATGCGGCAGTATCTGTCGTAGCGTCCTATCACGTCGTTCACATAGGCCAGCGTCTGCCGGCTGCCGGTGAATCGTCCGCATCTGACCACTTCGTTCTCGTAGAATTCCGGCTCGGCCTTCAGCGTAAGGTACCGGGCCACGACCTCCCACGAGTTGGGGTTCTCCCCGTTCAGGCGGGCCAGACGGCGGGCGTCGTTCACATGGCCGATACCGCTGTTATACGAGGCCAGGATGATGCTCATGCGGTCTTTTTCAGGTGTCCCTTCCGGAAAACGGAGCGACGACATGATCTTCGACATCAGTTTGTTGGCCAACCAGATATTGGTCCTCGGATCGGTGATCTCGGCCGCGGGGACGTCGAACTGACGCGCCACCGAAGGCATGATCTGCATCAGGCCGCGGGCCCCGCTGCGCGAGGTGATGTCGGGCGTGAAGCGCGATTCGTGGTAGGCGATGGCGCTCATCAGGCGCCAGTCGTGGCCCTCCTCTTCGCTGATGTTGCGAATCAGATTGTCGTAGGCCGAAATGACGTAACTGCCCTCGGGGAGCAGCGAGTGGTGCATCTCGGCCAGTGCGTCCAGTGCGTCGTCCGTCGCGGGTGCGCTGAACTGGGCGTTGAAGCCGTAAAATGTCGTAAGAATGGTTAAGAACGCAAACGTTAATACGGTCTTTTTTAACATAAAATGTTGTTTTGCGGGCAGCTTACACCGCGCAGAACAGCACGTCAATCATAGAATCCCCATGAGATACCGATTTTGAACATGCCCGGATTGAGCGGATAGCGAGCCGCCGAGAAATATTCTCCGTTACCGAACAGTCCCTTGTTCACATGCTGATATTTCAGGAATATCCGCATTCTCTTCCACTTTCCCATGACGAAAGCGTCCATATAGGGGTAATTCCCCGTCTCGACCTCCCGTTGGTTGTAATACACCGACAGAGCCGGATTGTAACCGGGCGCATAATACTTGGTATTATAGCGTCCGTCCAGACCGATCTGCAGGCGCAGCACATCGCGCACGACCCAGAATTCGTAGTAATACGACAGGAAGGCGCTCAAAAGCGGAACGGGTACAACATCTTGATCCGTGCTCCACTGCAACAATACCCTGTTGTCCAAATGAAGTCCGCCTAAACGGAAATCTTTGCGAGCATACACACTCGTGAGGCTGACGTTGCCGCTGTGCTGGGCGACGTTGCTGTCCGACGCATAGTAAATCTTGTCGGAGACGACTCCCTGCCATGCCCCCGCTTCGAACGCGAAATCGGGAACCGAAAACTTGACCTCGAACCGAGTTTCATTCTCCTTGCTTAAAGGAGTGTTCCATATATAATGGTTAGAGAACAGATTCTCCTGCCAGTAGGTCGGCGAGCGGCGGTCCATCGAGAACCGGCCTTCGAGAATCAGGGGGTGTCCGCGCAGATAGCCTTTCAGCGCGAGGTGCGCGCCGATCGAGAGATCTCCGCCTCTGTATCCCGACGGGTAGAAACGGAGGTTTCCGTCCCAGTCGACATATTTCTTTATCTTTCCGCTGACGGAGCCGTAAAAGAAGTAACTCGTCTTGTTGACCTTCGTGTACTTCCCCGTCAGGTAATCTTTCAGTTCGAATTGCGAGTAGGTGTGCATGTCGATGCCGATGCCGGCGTCGAGCGTCCCCACGATTCCGTTCCGGTCCCAGGGCTGCGCCTGCACGAAGAAACGGTTCGAAATGTTCCGCTCGTAGATCGAGTCACGCGTCTCCGCAGGGTTGATGAACCAGTTATCGTAATAATGCCCCTCCGCGGAGACGAAATCGCCGTTCTCGTCCCGGTGGTCCCGTTCATTCGTATAAGGCTCGTTCCTGTCGGTGTAGACCTTGCTCCACGAACTGTACTCGAACGAATGGCCGATATACACCGCCGAGAGGTTCGCCATCGAGAAATCGCTCTCCGTGAGCCGTTGCAGCGGGATGCCGTAGGACTGCGTGACAAAGAAGGCGTTGTTGCGGTAGAGGTTCTTGGCCTCGGCGTCGGCCAGCCGCATCGGCACGCCCGAAGGCATCTCGAACGTCGTGTCCGCAATGGCCCACTCGCCGACCACGCCGCCGTTCTCCTGCTGCTCGATGTGGTTGTTGTAGTAGCCCGCATGGACCGAATACCGCCTGCCCGTGTGGCTGACGGCCACCGCAAGGTTGTGGTTCTTGGTCCGCGACCAGACGTACTGGCCGCGCGTGCCCCGCGCCTTGTAGTCGATGTTGAAACCCGTCGTCGGAGAGATGTTCTGCGCATGCATGATGCCGAAATTCTCCTCACGGAAACGCTTCTGCCCCGACTCTGCGTAATTCATCCGGATCATCGGCTTCTTCGTGTTGTAGAAGGGCACGTTCTCCATGTTGTAGGTGTACGCGTAGTAGGGACTCGCAAAACTGAAGTCAAAGAACTGCGGACGCCGGAAATAGTTCAACGGCAGCGACGTCTGGCCCAAAGCCCCCTGGGCGATGTCGCCCACGTCCTCCCGGTAGAACGGATAGTCGATCCGGTAATCGGTCAGCGTGGTGTCCAAAGGCCCGATCTCGACGCGGTTGAAATCGCGGCTCACGTGCCATTTGAAGTTGTTCAGCGCGCGGATCGAGTCATTGAAAAAATAGGACTCGAGCGGCTTGCGGATTTTCCGTTCCTTCTTGGTGGTGTCCTGCGGCTGCTGGTTCTCGCCCTCCTCGCCTTCGGTCTGCTCGTAGGGATTGCTGCCGTAGAGGTTACCCGTCTGGCCGTTGCGCTGCGCGCGCTGCAAGGTCTTCGCATCGAAGCCCTGGGAGCGCACCGCCTCGGGCGCTGCAAAAAACAGACCGAGCAGGAGCGTCAGCAATATGCGGTTCGAAAATCTCGACATGTCAGCCAAAGAGCGGAAATCCGCGGCAAATGTAATTAAAAAATTTTAAATATACAACTATTCGGCTTTCCCACAGCCTTTTGTCCGGCAGGCAAGCCCCCGCACGAGCGAAACGAGGATATACAGCACGATGATCGCCGGCACGGCGTAACCGCGCAGGAGGACGGCCGTCACGACGGCCGCGATGATGAATCCGTAGCGCAGTTCGTTCCCTTTCCAGCCGAAGCCGTGGAATTTGAGGGCGAACATCCTCAAATTCGAGATCATCAGCAGTCCCACGACCACGGCAATGGCAGAAATCGCCTCGCGCGGAAGCTCCAGTCCGCTGGTCTCGAACAACAGCCCCAGCGAACCGCAGAGCATCGCCGCCGCCGGGCTGGGCAGTCCGCAGAACTCCGTGCGCTGCGTGTCGTCGATATTGAATTTCGCCAGCCGCAACGCGGCGCAGGCCGTAAAGACGAAAACGGCCAGCCCCGGATACCCTTCGGGCAGCCAGATGCCGGGCATCCATTGATAGAGCGAATACATGATCGCCGCCGGGGCCAGTCCGAATGAGATGTCGTCGGCCAGCGAATCGAGTTGCAGCCCGATGGGCGAACTCTGGTTGAGCAGACGCGCTGCGAAGCCGTCGAAAAAGTCGAACACGGCGGCCAGAACCATCAGGCCGAAGGCCAGCTTCAGGTCGCCCCAAACCAGCGCCGAAACCACCGCCGCCGAACCGCAGAACAGGTTCGACAGAGTCAGCAGATTGGGTATCGTGAAGAGTTTGATTTTCATTGCCGGGGCGAAAATTTAATTTTCCAATAGGCGGCAAAGTTACTAAAATATTTTTATCTTTGTCGAAGTTAACTCCATATAATAACTCATGTCAAGCAATAAATATTGTGTCATCATGGCGGGCGGCATCGGGACGCGCTTCTGGCCCAAGAGCCGGCAGTCGATGCCCAAGCAGTTCCTCGACATTCTCGGGACAGGCAAATCCTTCATCCGCCACACCTACGAACGCTTCGCAAAAATGGTTCCTGCGGAGAATTTCCTCGTGGTGACCAACGATAAATACAAGAGCCTGGTTCTCGAACACATCCCGGAAATCGGCGAAAAACAGGTGCTCTGCGAACCCGTGGGCCGCAACACGGCCCCCTGCGTGGCCTATGCGGCCTACACGCTGCTGAAACGCAATCCCGATGCCGAAATGATCGTCACCCCGGCGGATCACCTGATCCTCAACGAAGACGACTTCCGGGCGATCATCGCCGAGTGTCTCGACTTCGCCTCGGACGCGCTGATGACCGTGGGCATCAAGCCCACGCGTCCCGACACGGGTTACGGCTACATCCAGGTCTCGGACGACAAGCCCATCAGCAAGGTCAAGTGCTTCACCGAGAAGCCCGACATCGAACTGGCGCGGGTGTTCCTGCAATCCGGTGAGTTTTACTGGAATTCGGGCATCTTCGTGTGGAAGGTGCGCTCGATCGTCGAGGCCTTCGAGAAATACCTCCCCGAGCACCACGCGCTCTTCAGCGGCGTGATGCGCGCCATCGGAACCGACGCCGAGCGCAACGTCGTGGAAATCGCCTTTTCGGAGTGCCGCGCCATCTCGATCGACTACGGCATCATGGAGAAGGCCGACAACGTCTACGTCCGCTGCGGCGAGTTCGGCTGGAGCGACGTCGGGACATGGGGTTCGGTCTACCAGCATTCGCGCAAGGACCGCTATGCCAACGCCGTGCCCGAAGAGGGCTGTTACCTCTACGACACACGCAGTTCGATCGTTTCGCTCCCGAAGGACAAGATCGCCGTGATCAGCGGACTGAAGGAGTACATCGTCGTGGACACGGACGACGTGCTGATGGTCTGCCCCCGCTCCGAGGAGCAGAACATCAAGAAATTCATCGACGAAGTCAAGTTCCACAACGGCGACAAGCACATCTGATTCCTCGTCCAGAAACGGGGCAGTCATGCAAAAAATCCGGACCGGCGGCAGCGCCGATCCGGATTTGATCATTTCTCTCCGCTCCCCGAGCGCTTCTTCATATGGCTTACGAAATATTTGGGCAAGACCCCGAACTGTTTTTGGAAGCACTTGGCAAAATACGACGCCGAATTAAATCCGGTCATGTAACAAATCTCGTTAATCCGGTATTCACCGTCCAACAGCAATTCGGCAGCCTTTTGCAGCTTTATCAATCGGATAAAGTCATTAGGAGGCATATGCAGCAAGCCTTTGATTCTCCGGTGCAGATTGGAACGGCTCATCGCCATATACCGCGCAATGTGGTTCACCGTGAGATCCTGTTCGGATATATTGCTGTTTATAATGTCCGTCAACCGATTCAAAAACAGCTGGTCCGCTTTATTCAGACGGTTCGGATCTACGGAAAAACAAGATCCGATGAGCGGGGTTTCCCTGAACAGCGACCGATTTTCCAATATCGTGGCAATCTGCGCCATCAGGTAATCGCCCGAAAAAGGTTTCTCAATGTATGCGGCCGCACCGGCTTCCAACCCGGCTATTTTGGATGCCGTGTCCGACTTGGCCGACAACATGACAATCGGAATGTGCGAATAATTCTTGCGGGCCTTCAAAAACTTACACAACTCGAACCCGTCCATTTGAGGCATCATCACGTCGGTTATGATAAGATTCACATCCTCACTGTCCAGCATTCCGAAAGCTTCATCGGCATTGTCGGCAACGGAAACCCGATACGATTTCGACAGCAGCCGTCGCAGGAAATCCAGCATCCCCTTATCGTCGTCGATAACCAGCACATGACATAACCGTCCGTCGGTTTTAGTCCGCAGCAGCGCCGGCATCTCCGGAACGGGGTCCGTTCCCTCCCCGCGTGGCGGAATATCCGTCCCGGCCGTGACGGGGGGGGGAACTGCTTTCTTCTGCCAGGGAAGGTCCACGACAAAACGGGATGACGATGCATCCGAAAAGACCGAAATGTTACCTTCATGCTGTTCTACCAGATGCTTTACCAACGACAGGCCCAATCCGGTTCCGCCTTTAGCGTCGCCCTTTATCTGGAAAAACGGCTCAAATATTTTCCCGAAGTATATTCCGGGAATAGCATCGCCGTCGTTTTCTATGGAAATGACGACCCGGTCTCTTTCCGGAGCGGCCTCAAGGCAAAGCCCTACCCTATTCTGCGCATGTTTCACGGCATTGTCCAGCAGATTGCATACGATCTTGGTCAAAGCCTCTTCGTCCGCATAGAGCACGACCTGGTCATCGGGAACCGAGACGCAGGACCGGATTCCCTTCTGCTGCATCTTCTGGGCAAACTGCAACATACATCTTTCCAGCAGATCGTTCAAATTCACATCCGACCGATTGAGCGCGAATCCCGCTCTGTCGATTTTCTGAAAATCGAGCAGTTGATTCGACAGATTCAGCAGCCGGTCGATATTGGCACCCATGATTTTGAGGTTCTCCTTATAATCCGAAGGCCTGATCCCCGGGCGGACGATCTGTTCGTAAGGCCCCCGGATCAACGACAACGGAGTTCTTATTTCATGGGTTATATTCGTGAAAAACGCGATCTTCGCCCTGTATTCCTGCCGTTCCTGCTTCCGCTTCAATTCCCTGATCTCGAAATCGCTCCTTTGTCTTGTTTTACGCACGTACCAGCTGACATACAGCCAGACAATCACGACTATGGACAGCACGTACACGACATAAGCCATCGTAGAGGCATAAAATGGCGGGCGAATCTCGATTTCAAGCCGGGCCGGCTGATCGTTCCACATTCCGGTTCCATTGGCTCCCCGGACCTCGAAAACATATTTCCCGGGAGGCACATTGGAGAAGGTAACACTCGGTTGTTCTATTTCAATCCAGTTATCAATGTAGTTGCGCATGATATACCGGTATTGATTCCGGCTGGAGGCATTGTAGCTGAGCATGGCAAAATCTATGGTAAACAGCGATTGGTCGTACCGGAGTTTGATTTTATCCGTATACGGCATGGAGGCATTCAGCGGAGATCGCGGGCCGCAGATCTCGGAAGACCGGTCGTTCAACTTCAAATCGGTCATTACGACAGGAGCGAGATTGGAGCTCGTTATGAACTGCTCCGGAGAAAAGCTCACAAAACCGTTGATCGTGCCGAAATAGAGTTTGCCGTTCAAATCCCTGAATCCCGACTTATAGTTGAACTGATCGCTGGTCAGCCCGTTGCCGGAGGTATAAACTTTCAGGTTCCCCGACAGCGGTTCATAACAGGCCAGCCCCTTGTTCGTACTGATCCACAGATTTTTATTTTTATCCTCGATCACTTTATACACGACATCGTTCGGGAGTCCGTCCCGGGTCGTATACGCCGTCAAATCGCCCGAAGATGGCGTATAGCGCACCGCACCTCGTCCTTCCGTACCGAACCAGATATGAAAGGCGCTGTCCTCATTGATGCTGACAACATGTTTGAGAAGGCCTTCATCCCCGGATTCCACCTGCCCCCACTTCCCCGTATGGGGATTATAGGTAATGACCCCCCGGTTATACGCGGCGAAATAGATGATCCCGTCGTCTCCCTGATAAATATCGTATATGAACAAATTTTCAGGGATCTCCCTCACGAGTTCGAACGACCCGTCTTCGGGATGAAACAGGCAGAGACCGTAAGTCAGCCCCACCCAAATGCGGCCGTCGTGATCCCGGAATATCGAGAAAACGCTGTCGTCGGGAAGCATTTGCGAACCCAATGCGACAATCTCATTCGTCTTCAGATCCATTATATTGAATCCGCCGAAGAAAGTCCCGATATAGAGCCGGTCGCCATCCACGCATAATCCGTGAACGTTATCGCAGGAGAGACCGCTGTTACGGCTGTTGTAGTGAGTAAATTTCCCGGATACGGGATCAAAGCGGTTCAGTCCCTGATCTTCGGTCCCGATCCAGATGATGCCGCTTTCATCCCGGACGAATTCCCGCACGGCCTTCCCGCTCAAGCGATCGGAATGGCCGATGGGATAAAACTTATCGAAAATCAACGACGACGAGGGCGGAAGATAATTGACGCCTCCGAAATAAGTTCCGATCCACAAGGCTCCCTCCTTATCGCAGTAAATGGAATATACGGCTTTGCAGGAGAGCGAATAGGGATTTCCCAACTCCTGATTTACATGCCGCGTTTTCCGGGTCACACAGTCATATATGTATATGCCGTTTTCAGTCCCGACCACAACTTCCCGGCTGTTGCGGACAAAGATAGCCCGCACGAACAAATCCTTGTGCCCGGAATCCAGAAGCAGCGGCTGGCAGGTTCCCATATAGGGATTAAATGAAAACAGGCCGTCTTTCATCGTACCTAAAAGCAGCTGATTCTGCTTGTCCAGCACAATCCGGCTGACATCCGAAAGCCCTTTCAGACGGTGGCGAACGAACCGGTCCGTTTCCCGGTCGTACCTGTCCAATCCTCCGTTCTGGCTGCCCACCCACAAATTGCCGTCTCCGTCGAAACACAGATCCCACACATGAACCGAGCTGAGCGAAGTCGTATCACCCGGAACGGGTTCATACAATTCGAGGGATTCGTCCCTCCGATCATATCGGAAAACACCCTGCCAATTAACCCCGATCCACAGATCGCCCGACGAATCGCATTTGATGGAGCTGACCTCCCGGGAAATCACATCGCCCCTCTCCGTCGCCACGTCGAATTTCCGGAAATTTTCGGTTTCCGGATTATAAATGTAAACACCGACATTGGTCCCGATCCAGATCAGGCCATCGGCATCTTCGTACAATACCCGGATGAAATTATTCCCGATCGACATCGGGTCGGCGGCATCGTGTTTGAATACCCGGAACCGGTAGCCGTCATACCGCGTCAGCCCGTCTTTCGTTCCCAGCCAAATGAACCCGAGATGATCCTGCAATATGCAGCACACCGTATTCTGGCACAACCCGTCTTCCACTCCGATATGGGTAAAGTACAAATTATTGGGAAGCGTAACCTGCGCCGACAAATGCGTACAATAAAGCAATACAACGAATAATACATTGACGAATTTCATATCGAGAAAGTAGGTGACAGACTTTAGAGACGACTTCAGGACATCCGGGATTTACAGAAATCGCAATAGCAGATATTTCGAATTTAAAATTATAGCTAAATTCCCTAATTTCAAAATCCGATTTTACCAAAAAACAACCCAAATGTCCAATCACATCCCGAATTCCGGGTGAAATCCGCCGTTGTCGACATTCATAACACTCTTTGGGCATATTGTAGCATGCGACGCCCTGAAACGCCTTTATATTTGCAACAACCGCTATACCCCTCCCCGAACTTCAACATCGACAACAAACCGACATGAAACAAGTTCTCGTCTGCATCCTCTGCCTGAGCGTCTCCCTCCATGCTTTCGGACAACGGAACTACAACGGACCGTATTCCGGCAAATTCCTCGACCGTGTGGCATTCCCGATCGGAGGAATGGGAGCCGGCATGTTCTGCCTGGAAGGGACCGGCGCGGTCTCCCATATGTCCGTACGCCACCACATGGACTTTTTCAACGAGCCGGGCATGTTCGCAGCCATACACCTGAAAGGCGTGAAAAACGGTTCCAAAGTCCTTGAAATCAAATGTCCGGACTGGAAGAAATTCGGACGCCCCAAATCCGGCCGCGGAAACGGACAGACGCTCCTCGGCATGCCCCGTTTCGACAATGGACAATTCACATCCCGTTTTCCGTTCGCCGAGATCGTCCTGCAGGACCAAGACATACCCATAGACATTCGGATAACAGGCTGGAGTCCCTTTATTCCGACCGACGCTGACAACTCCGGTCTGCCGGTCGGAGCCTTGGAATACACGTTCACGAATACGTCCGACGAAGCTGTCGAGGCCGTATTCTATTACGGAGCGAACAATAATTTCATGTCTGCGAACCACAAGACGGCGGCAGCCTCGATACTTCCGACTGCTACGGGCTTCATCCTCACGCAGGAGGCAGTCCCCGACGGCAGGGAACCATGGGTCGAAGGCCATTTCGCCATTTTTACCGGGGACCCGGCGACAGTCGTCAACCACTGCTGGTTCCGGAGCGTATGGTTCGACCCGCTGACATTCGCATGGCGGGATATAAGCGAGGGGAAACTGACTTCGAATCCACCTTCGAACGATGCCAAAGCGGCTTCGCTGGCCGTACCGCTAAAGCTCGGACGAGGAGAGAGCAAAACCGTAAAAGTACATCTGGCATGGTACGTTCCGTCATCAGGCAACCATATCGGAGGCGACGCCCGCAACGACCGGGACCGGGGTCCCTGCTACGATCCGGCCGACTACGAAGGAATCCCGTATTACTATAAACCCTGGTATGCCTCCCGGTTCGAAGGCATTAATGACGTCATCGCATATTGGAGAGCGCACTATGACGATCTGCGAAAGAAATCGGAGCTTTTTGCGGAAGCCTTCCACGCGTCGACGCTTCCACCGGAGGTGACCGAGGCCGTAGCCGCCAATCTGTCCATCCTGAAATCTCCGACCGTAATGCGGCAACACGACGGCCGGCTATGGTGCTGGGAAGGCAACAACGATTCGAGCGGAAGCTGCCACGGCACATGTACGCATGTCTGGAACTACGTCCAGGCCCTGCCGCACCTGTTTCCCGACATGGAGCGCACCCTGCGCGAAACGGAATTCATGGTCGACCAGGACAGCCGGGGACATCAGACATTCCGGGCGAATCTTCCGATCCGTCCCGTCGAACACGGATTCCATGCGGCATGCGACGGCCAGTTCGGAGGCATCGTCAAGGCTTACCGGGACTGGCGTATCAGCGGGGATACGGAATGGATCAAACGGCTCTATCCGCTGATTAAATCGAGTATCGACTATTGCATCCGCACATGGGACCCGAAAGAAAAGGGTGTCATCGAAGAGCCGCACCACAATACATACGACATCGAGTTCTGGGGACCGGAAGGCATGAGCATGAGTTTTTACGCAGCGGCTCTCCGCACAATGGTCGAATTAAGCAAAACGTTCCGGGACGATCCGACCCGCTACGAGTCGCTGTTGCACAAATGCCTCGCCTACATGAACGGGAAACTGTTCAACGGCGAATATTTCGTTCAGGAAATCCGCTGGACCGACCTCCAGGTTCCGGACCCCACGCAACAAGAACGTTATTACCGCGGCTATTCGCCCGAGGAAACAGCCGTACTTATGCAGGAAGGGCCTAAATACCAGTTCGGGAAAGGCTGTCTCTCCGACGGGGTCATCGGCGGCTGGATGATCCGCACCGCAGGGCTGGACGATCCGATGGATCAGGAAAAAACAGCCTCGCATTTGCGTTCCGTACACCGGTACAACTACCTGCCCAGCATGAAAAACCATGCAAATCCCCAAAGGCCGACATTCGCCATGGGGGCCGACGACGGAGGGCTTGTACTCTGCAGCTGGCCGCACGGAGGCCAGCCCAGCCGGCCGTTCGTTTACAGCAACGAAGTGTGGACCGGAATCGAATACCAGGTTGCCGCACACCTGATCTTTCTGGGCGAAACGGAGAAAGGGCTGGAAATCATACGCACGGTCCGGAACCGGTACGACGGGCGAGTCCGCAATCCGTTCAACGAGTATGAATGCGGACATTGGTATGCACGGGCCATGTCGAGTTACAGTCTGCTCCAGGCATTGACGGGAATCCGTTACGACGCCGTCGACAAAACGCTTTATATCGACCCTGCAACAGACGGCGACTTCACCTCCTTCCTCTCCACGGCAGGGGGCTTCGGCACAGTGGAACTGAAAAACGGAAAACCGGCCGTCACGACCTACTACGGCAATATCGACATCCGGCATTGCATGCTGCGCGGCAAAAAAGCGAAAGTCCGGACCGTTAACTTATAACGCCGGAAAAGAGGAGGGTGCAGGCCTCCTCTTTTCCGGCATGAACGGCTCCGAATATCCGTCACGGCAATAACTGCGACATCCTGGCCGCAAATATCGCGGCCATCTTTCGCTGAATGTACTGATCCTTTCCCCGCAACGGATGCCACCCGACCCGCACTCCATTCACCACCTGCGTATCGTCGGCATAAATCAAACTGATCTGCCCGCCCGTGACGGGATGCGGCATGTGACGCGAGAATCCGATGTTGGCATCGAATTCCACAAGGGGAAGCCCCCACTTCGCAGCCAACTTCCGCACGCTTTCATTATAAGCCGTGCGTGCGTCGTGCCAATGCGTACACAGGACGATCAAAGCCGGTTTACCCGATTGGGAACGGTAGTACTTCGAATCCGGGTCGTCCCGCAGGTTGTAACAATCGGACATATACCGTTTGATGACAAAATCGAACCCTTCCGCATAATTTCCCGTTTCAAGGCAGGAAGCGCATTCCTCCCAGCATTTACCTTTACCGAGGTCTTCACTGACGTACACGTCCCTGTCATGGACCTGCATGATCACCAAAGCATCCATCCGTTCAAGTTCTTCCCTGGAATACAACGTACCGTCGAGCATCATCTTCACGGTGGATAAAATGGACTGCCCGCCGATAGCCCGGTTGATCGGCGTCGCCCCGATGCGCTCGCAGCCGGTTTCGAACCAGGTATTGGAAGGAGATGCGAAGGAGGCGCCTGTCAATACGAATGTGTATCCCGCCTGCCCGCAGGCTGCGGCCGGATACAACAACAACAGAGCGGCGGATACTATAAAACAGCGGAATTTCATAACTCACAAGATAAAAAATGCCCGACAGCCATTCCCGCCGGGCATTCCGGTTTCACAATGTCAATAGCGCGGACTCACCTTTTCCTGCACCTCGGTATAGTCTCCCGAAGCGTTGGTGATGACCGTATACTTCAGATCGAACGATTTCGTTTCCGGATCGTATGTACTCACCGTTCCGTCCGTATTGGTCAGGGTCCATGAATAATTGCCGTAATACCCCACCATATCGACCGTATTGTCCTCTTTTATCGTGAGCCGGAACAAATTTATGGCGTTCGCTCCCCAGCCGCCGATAAAATTGCAGTCGTACGTATTGTCATTCGCCCGTTGCAGAATCTTTCCGTAATTGGACCACGCAATCGGATTACCGGCCTTACCGCCCGTATATTGGACACGCGAGCCCGTGGAAACATAGGTCAGGAACTGCTTCGCATACCGTTTGGGAATCGTGTCGCATGCACCTTTTTCGGGAATATAATAGCAGACCACCTCGAACGAAGAGCTTTCATCCCCCAGCACATTGCCCACATCATCGAACTTCGTCACCAAAGCCTGATTGGCCGGGTCCTTCTCCGAAGTGACATGTATCGTCTCCCGTTTTCCCGTGGATTTCTCCGTATAAACAATCTCCGAATAGGCATTCAGCATATCCGCATCTCCCCAGACTATCTCTATCGAATTGCTCTGCGTCTCCGCATTCGGCGTGACCGTAACCGACGAAATGGCGCGCTGCCGCAGCCCGTTGATATAAGCATCCCCGTACACATGGCCCGAAACGGTCTGGATCATGGAATACAGGCCTTCGACATTGCGGTTATACACCTCGAAATTGAAATTTCCCTCCCCGAGGCCCTCTATGAATACCGAATCCTTCTGCATTCCGGGAGTCGTTCTTACAAAAGGTTTCACAAGCGAATCCTGCCTGAAATTCCAATAGATGACGGTGCTGTCAATCTTGGGGTCCGAATTCATATACCAGCTCAGCATCGTCCGATTAAGGCCGCCATGAGCTTTCAGCGAATCGACCCGGCCGATATAGATTTTTTCCGGCCGGCCGGAATATTGCTCATGGATGCTGTCCATGTCTCCGCAGGCAGTCGCCGCCAACGAGGCCACCGCCCCTGCCAACAAAATTTCAAATATGATTTTCATAGTCTAAAGTCTTTTATTTCTGGGGAACCGTATTATCACCGTACATGCTGAGCTCGGACAGCATGAAATAATCGTTCAAGGCCCGCGGAGGATATATATCGGGGTGTGAACCGGCCCCGCTCCACGTACGGCGTACGACAAACCGTATATAATGAATCGGTTCGGCATCAATGGGAAAGTCGAAGGAGAAACCCGCTCCGCAGGCCGCCAGAAATATCTCCTGCTGGTTGGCTCCTTCCGGCACATCCGGCTTCACGATCTCGAATTCACCGAGGCATTGCCAGTCGTTTTTCCAATGCTCTTTCGCTACCGGATCGCCACCCTCTTCCGGCTCGTCGAATTCCGGAATGTCCTGCCAATAATAATCATGCCCGGAGAGCATCTCCGTTTTCAGCGCAGAGGTTCCCCACACTTCGAAATTACGCACGTTGATGCTTCCGAACGGCTCCGATGCGGTCCGCAGACGGGGATACAGCACAACGCGGCTCATTTTCATCCGCTCGCCCAGATCAATGGTGAACATATGTCCGTTCCCGAACTTGCTGCCAGACAGCCAGGCGTCCGAGTTGGTATTGATGGACGTGTGCCAGGTTCCGTTGCACACATTGGAAAACGCCCAGGTGTCGCTTACGACATCGCCCGGCAACCTGACGCGGGAAAACGGCTTCTTCGACATCGTCTCATAATAAGGCGTCGTAGTCAGCTCCAGGGTATCGGACGTATTCCCCCAGTTGTCGATCAGACACGCGCCGAACGTAGCCTCTTCGGCCTCGAACCCACGGAACGTCTCCTTCACCTCTTCGAGCCGGGAGAAACGGTATTCGTTGTCCCGGAATTCGCCGTTCTCATCCTTAACGAGGAATGCGACTCCGACCTCCGTGTTGAAGCGATTCTCCCAGAAGACCGACACGCCGCCGAAATCGGTCACCATCGAAAGCGTCTGCCGGACGAGGTAAAGCGGAGCAGTCAGGGGTTCGAAGGTTTTGACAACGGGTTCCGACCTCACTCCGTTCCGGGAAACGGTGTAGAAAGCAACCGTTACCGGATCGGTCGTAGCAAATCCTTCCATACGAATGGTATTGCTGTAAACCGACGATCGTTCGACGCATTTCTTACCATTCCGTTCATACTCGGCCATGACATACATGACTTCTTCGGAATCCGGGATCGAATACGTCGCAATCCCGCCTCCGTTAATCGGCGTTATGACATAATCTTCGATCACGGGAGGCTCCGGACCTGCCGGGCCTTCATCTCCGCTGCATCCGGACATCGTCGTCAGAGATGCCGAACACATAAAAAACACTATCGCTGCATATATCCGTTTCATATCAATTCCATTTTTCATTACCACCCGAACGTCTGTTCCAAATTCCTGTTCACAAGCAAATCATTGAGGCTCAACGGCCACAGGTACTCCTTAAACGACACCGAACGGCCCGGATACACCTCTTTCCGGACATAATAGGCTTCGGCCTTGCTTCCAAGGTTATCCCACCCATAGGTTGCCTGGGACCAATGCTGCTGCGCTGTTTTCCACCGGCGCATGTCCCAAAAGCGCTGACCTTCGAAAGCCAGCTCGATCAGCCGCTCCTTCCGGATGATCTCCCGCATATCCGCCTTGTACTTCGGCCGATCGGGATAATTGGAATACTGGCTCCAGGCATTCACGACCCCTTCCAGGCCGTTCACGGCCCGCACTTTGTCGATCCACTTGTAAACCTCGTCATCCGGTTCGTCCTTCACTTCGTTGAGCGCCTCGCTGTAAAGCAGATACAAATCCGCCAACCGGAGCAACGGCATCCGATAATTATAACCGCTGTACACGGGACCCGTGGACTGGCCCTGGCTGGCGCTCGTCTCGAATGCGACGAGTTTCTTGACCATATACCCCGTAACAGAGCCATTTCCCGGCTCCCCGTATCTCATTTTGAGCATATTGAAACTGGCCCCCGCATTCGACGTCGTGGTCGTCAGTTCATAATAGCCCCGGTCGAAACCGAGACTTCCGTAAAATCTCGGCTCCCTTTCCATATTCAATTTCGCCGTGATTTCATTGACCCCGACAAAATGTCCGCTGAAGGTGCCGGCTTTCACGATATCGAAATTGTAGCGGTCCGCATAGGGCCAGGACTTGTCTTCCTCAATGGGAACTCCTTTGCTCGTATAAAACAGCTCCGCCATATTCGCCGAAGCGGCCATCATGCCGATTTCGGAACGCGTATCTTCGCTGAAGACCTTCGCCATCAATGCCCGCTGCATATTCCCATACGATGGGAAAGCCCCGAGTCCCGAACCTTTCCCCTGGCCGAAACTCGCCGTAGACGCCCAGACCTGTCCCGGATTCCATCGTTCGGTCACAGCCTTGCGGACTGTCATGGCTTTAGCCTGCTCGTCGTCCATGGCCATCGACCCAGTAAATTTGCTTTTATCGAATTCGTAAAGCGCGTGTCCGGCAAAATGGCACGTGTCGATCGCTTCTTTCAACGCTTCCGCAGCGCGTTCCCACTTTTCCCGGCTGAACGTCGGAGAGACCAGCTGCCTTCCCCGGTTAGCGGTCCAATTCGCATAGTCCGAATTTCCGTTGAACAACGGACTGGCCGCGAGCACGAGGGCTT
>OGCM01001430.1_pt1 | contig 29005 bp, 28 predicted proteins | sample 1570151 | NCBI WGS metagenome assembly OGCM01 (sample SAMEA4370582, study PRJEB24528) | human gut metagenome
GGTTTATAATTCGTGATATTTGACGTGTTCATAATAATACCTCCATAGGTATATTCAAACACATTTAACCATATTAAGCAATATATTTAGTTACTTATAAATTCCTCCTTTTTTCTCTCCGGCCCACTTGCCAATTACAAGTATTGATTAAGATCCAAATATCTTTTGATCTCAACATCTCATTATTTATTTCTGCTTCTTTAGCAGCTCCTGAAGTGCCTTTATGACCCCTTTTTCTTCGTAGCTTCCAACGATATGTTTTGCTGCCTCTTTGACTGCGGTTCTTGCGGTAGAAACTGCACATCCCTCTCCTGCTGCCAGGATCATTCCAAGATCGTTGTGATTATCCCCGAATGCCAGCGTCTCTTCTTTTTTTACCTGAAAATACTGCTGTACGAACTGAAGTGTTGCACCTTTATCGGTTCCTGGCTTCATAAAATCAATCCACGGTGCACCTGCCACTACGGTGTTTAATCTGCCCTGCCAGTAATCTTCGATTTCTTTTGCATAAGGCCGAATCCCGCTTTCACAGTACAGAGACATTTTGATCACTTTCAGTTTGGTACCGTCTTCGTCATCATCAAAAACCATGTCATTCTGATAGCCATCCACCATCATTTTCCGATAGGACAGGTCATCGCTTCCGGTAGAATGCATCGCTTTTGTTGTCGATAAGGTCAGATGCATATTCGGGAAATGTTTTGCATATTCCTGCATCTCTTTTATCAGGTTCGGATCGATCACGGAAGCATAAAGTTCTTCGTCCTTCCATACAACGTTGGAACCATTTTCACTGATAAAAAGCATCTGATCTGCCACCGGAGCAAACAGTCGTTTCAGTCCCATGTACTGTCTTCCGCTTGCTGCCGCAAAATAGATATCACGTTTTCGAAGTTCCCGGATCAGATCAAAAATTTCTTCCGGCAGCACAGAACTGCTCTCCCGTATCAGTGTGCCGTCAATATCGGTTGCTACCAGTTTTATCACTTGTTGTCTCCTCCGTTTATCTTTTCCAGGATCTCAATCAGTTCCTGTGGTTTTTCAATCACATATTCACTGTGATTTTCTTCTAATTCTTTTCGGTCGCGGAATCCCCACAGAACCCCTACCGGATGCATATGTGCCGCATTGCCGGTCTGCATGTCCGTGTTTGTATCTCCGACATAAAGACATTCTCCGGTCTCTACTGCAAACTTTTCTGCAATGGCAAACGCTCCGTCCGGTGCGGGTTTGCGTCGGATCGTTTCTGTCTGTCCCTGGATGTAATCAAAATAATCTTTTCCAAACAGACTCTCCACCACATCGATGGCCTGAGCATGCGGTTTATTGGAAAGTACGGCGATCCGGATCCCTCTTTTTTTCAGTTCTGAAAGCATCTCACAAATACCTGGAAACGGCTTTACATGGTACATGCAGTCTTTTGCAAAATATGCTTTATAGATGCTTTTCATCTGCTCAAACTGACTGCAGTTCGTATCACCGGAATCCCGCAGAGTACGGCGGACCAGTTCATCTACGCCATCACCTGCATAATATTTATAATTTTCCACCGGAAATGCCTGGTATCCGATATCCCTGAGGGCACGATTGCCACTGTAAGCGATGGATTCCACGGTATCTCCGATCGTACCGTCAAGATCAAAAATTGCTGCTTTTATCATAAGATCACTCCTCTTTTGTGAACGGTTTTCTGCTGCTACAGCATAACACGAAACTGGTTTTCCGTCAAATTTCTGTAACACTTTGCATGCAATCTTTGTCATCTCTACCGATATTTATCGGACAGAGGCACGATCGCAACATCATATCTGCGAACTGGCTGCCGCAGTGTTCCACCTCTTTGAGTACCAGACAGATACCGTACTCGCTCTGATACCAGTTTTCTTTTGAAACACCCCTGGTAATGACCGGTGAGACGATAAATTCGATTTCCGGGAAAACAAACTGATAATACATCAGACATCTTCTGGCGTGATATGCCTGACAGGACAGGATCACTTTTTTTAAATGCAGCCCTTTTTTCTCGAGAAGATCCTTGGTAAATAATGCATTCTGATAAGTATAAGATGCTTCTTTTTCCTGCAGAATATCGCTTTTTTTTACCCCTTCATCCACAAGGATCTGCGTCAGAAAATCACTTTCTGTCTCAAAATATCTGCCTTTATATTTCTCCGGTGACTGTACCTCAGTAAATTTTCCTTCCACAATGCTGTACTTTCCAGAAGGCACGATAAGTGATGCAAAGCCCTGCTGATAAAGCTCTGCCGCATGCTGTGCGATCTCACCATACAATCCACCCGGAACAAAGATCGCATCTGCTTTTTCCGGTTTCTGTTCTGTGAAAATAAAATCTGTTAATGCATCATAAAATTTCATGCTTTTTTCTCCTGTATTTTGACATATTTCACCCACCATGCTATACTAATTGCTGATACATTTCAAGGAGGAAATGAACATGAAAAGCAAAGCATTCAGGTCTGCCTTTCCTCACACACTTCCGGTTATGGCAGGCTATCTTTTTCTTGGTATGGGCTTTGGCATACTGCTTGAAAGCAACGGATATTCTTTTATCTGGGCTTTCTTTATGTCCATCTTTATTTATGCCGGCTCGATGCAGTATGTGGCGATCGACCTGCTCGCAAGCGGTGCCAACCTGATCTCCACCGCGATCATGACACTGATGATCCAGGTACGGCATCTCTTCTACGGTCTTTCCATCATCGACAAATACAAAGACACCGGAAAGAAAAAGCTTCTGCTGATCCATGAGCTGACCGATGAGACCTATTCTCTGGTTGCTACAACCCCGGTTCCGGACGGTGTGGACAAGGGATGGTTCTATTTGTTTATCTCCATGCTGGATCACGTTTACTGGATCATCGGCTGCACGTTCGGTGCACTCTTTGGTTCCCTGGTCAACTTCAATACAAAAGGTGTGGATTTTGTCATGACAGCACTGTTTATTGTAATCTTTACTGATCAGTGGCTGAACAGCAAAAATCATATCCCGGCAATCACCGGTGTGATCTGCTCTGTGATCTGTCTGCTTCTTTTCGGGCCGGACCGTTTTATCATTCCTGCCATGCTCTCCATTCTTACGATCCTGACACTGCTTCGTAAGCCGCTGGAGGAGCATATGGAAAGAGAAGATCAGAAAGGAGATGATTCACATGCGTAGTATCCCGGATTCTCAGGCAATCGCCTTGATCGCGATCATGTCCTTACTGACTTTTTTTGTACGCGGACTTCCGTTCCTTTTGTTTTCTGGAAAATCCAAGACACCTGCTTACATCATGTACCTCGGAAAAGTACTTCCTTACGCTATCATCGGTATGCTGGTGGTTTACTGCTTCAAGAATGTTTCCCTGCTGCAGACACCGTTCGGACTGCCAGAGCTGATCGCCGGCATCGCCATCGTTCTGGTACACTGCTGGAAGAAAAACACGCTTCTCTCCGTTGGAGGAGGGACACTGTTTTACATGTTTCTTGTTCAGATAATTTTTAAATAAACCCCTTTTCTTTTTTATAGAAAAGTATTACAATACCATATATAAAATATTATATAATGCCAGTGTCAAAATTTCAAAATATCGTTCTTACCTGCAAGCTAAGACATTGGGATCTAGGGCACTTGGTACTGACTGAAGCATAGCTCAGAATTGCGAAAATTACCTTATAACAGAGCAATTCGCAGACATCAGTCAGGAGTTTAAAACAGGAGAAAGGAGTTCGTTTATGTCAAAAAAATACAGCAAATGGCTGGTAGGTGCTGCACTTTTGGGAGCTGCCGCAGGTGCCGGACTTGCATATTTCAAAAAACATAAAAAAGAGAAAGAGAATTGGGAGGATGATTTTGAAGATTTCGAGGATGATTTCTTAGATGATGACCTTGAGGATTTTGATGGTGAAGATGCTGCCGATGCCCGCGAGTATGTTACCATTCCATCCTCTTCCGTACCGGAGGAAGCCGCGGAAAATGCCGCTGATACGGCCGAAGCCATTTTCGAAAAAGAAGCAGACGAAGAGACCGTCAAAGCTGAGGCTGTCACTGAACATGCAGAAGCAGAAAGCAAACCAGAAGACTCTGACGAAGAAAAAACTGTTCCGGAAGAGGCAGAAGAAATGGTTGCTGATGCTGCCGAAGAAAAATCAGAGGAAGAAACGCCGGAAGCTTAAGTTCTGATTTGCTTCTGTTAAAATTCAAGAGTGTGCAAATTGCAATTCCATCCCTTTTGCAGTTTGCACACTTTTTGTTTCTGTCTTTTTTTCAGAGATTTTTTTGAAAATTTATTGTTCTTATCTACAGAGGTATGCGTCATCCCACATCTGATATACAAAAAAAGGAATATCCGATTTTTCATTGATCGGATATTCCTTTTTACACATTATGATTATTTCTATATTCTTTTTCCTTACTGCTGTTTCGGCAGTCTGAAGGAACTTTTCAGTGCCACGATACGGTTAAATACCGGTGCCCCTTCTTTGGAATCTCTGACATCTGCACAGAAATAACCCTGACGTACAAACTGGAAGCTTTCATATGGTTTTGCTTCTGCAAGTGCAGGCTCTACGAAGCATTCTTTTACAGTCAGTGAATTTGGATTCAGATTCAGGCTGCCGTCCTCGTTATATACGCCTTTGGATTCATCGATAATGTTCTCATAGAGACGTACGGTCACTTTTTTGGCAGTCTTCGCTGCTACCCAGTGGATGGTTCCTTTAACTTTACGTCCGGTAAATCCGGTTCCGCATTTTGTCTCCGGATCGTAAGTACAGTGGATTTCTGTCACATTTCCGTTTTCATCTTTTTCAAAACCTGTGCATTTCACGAAATATGCATTCATCAGACGCACTTCGTTTCCAGGGAAGAGACGGAAATATTTCTTCGGCGGATTCTCCATGAAATCTTCACGGTCAATGTAAAGTTCACGTCCGAACGGAACCTGACGTTTTCCAAGAGACTCGTTCTCCAGATTGTTGTCTGCTTCCAGGTACTCGATCTGATCTTCCGGATAATTGTCGATGATCAGTTTGACCGGATCAAGGACTGCCATCATACGCGGACGTTTCAGTTTGAGGTCTTCGCGGATGCAGTACTCCAGCATTGCATAGTCAACGGAGCTCTGAGCTTTACTGACACCGCACAGGTCAACGAACATCTTGATGGATTCTGGTGTGAATCCTCTTCTTCGAAGGGCTGCGATCGATACCAGACGCGGATCATCCCAGCCGTCCACGATACCTTCTTCTACTAGTTTTTTGATGTAACGTTTACCGGTAACAACGTTGGTCAGATACAGTTTTGCAAACTCGATCTGTTTTGGTGGATGCGGATACTCCAGTTCACGTACGACCCAGTCATAGAGCGGACGGTGATCCTCAAACTCCAGGGTACAGATAGAATGTGTCACGCCTTCGATTGCATCTTCGATCGGATGTGCAAAATCATACATCGGATAGATGCACCATTTATCTCCGGTATTATGGTGTGTCATATGTGCCACACGGTAAATGATCGGATCACGCATATTGATATTCGGAGATGCCATATCAATCTTTGCACGCAGTACCTTTTCTCCGTCTGCATATTTGCCATCCTTCATTGCTTCAAACAGCTCCAGATTTTCTTCGATGCTGCGGTTACGGTACGGGCTTTCTTTTCCAGGTTCTGTCAGTGTCCCTCTGTACTCGCGAATCTGCTCCGGTGTCAGGTCACAGACATAGGCTTTGCCTTTTTTGATCAGCTTCACTGCCGCTTCATACATCTGGTCAAAGTAATTGGATGCGAAAAACAGTCTGTCTTCCCAGTCAGCACCCAGCCATTTGATATCCGCCTTGATGGACTCTACAAACTCAACTCGCTCCTTGGTCGGGTTGGTGTCATCAAAACGCATGTTAAACTTGCCGTGATATTTCTGTGCAAGTCCATAATTTAACAGAATGGCTTTGGCATGTCCAATATGCAGATAGCCATTTGGTTCCGGCGGAAAACGAGTACAGATCGTATCGTATTTGCCCTCTGCCAGATCTTTTTCTATAATCTGTTCAATAAAATTTTTGGAAACAGTTTCCTCTCCCATGTTGTCCTCCTAAAATATCCATTTGTTCAACTGTGAAAATTCTACCATAAATCTCACAGAATTACAACGTCCTATCTCTGCCGCTTTTGTATCAGTTGAATCCATAAAATTTCTGTGAGATCTTATAGGCTGCAACCGAAAGTTTTCTTCCTCCTCTGCCCGGCAAATTCATCGTACGTCCAAACAGACCGTGACGCAGGCGGAAATACAGACCGCCGTCTTTTGCTTTTAAATACTGCCACAGTTCTTTTTTCTTTTCCAGATTTTCTTCTGTGCCGGAACGGATCAGCATAACGGAAGTAACCGTTGTAATGATATCCAGATAACTTGTCATATACTGGCGGATCCGCTTGTCTGCGATTTTATTGTCAGCCATGGTGTCGATCATGATCTTATTGACACGGATCTGCTGGTCGATGCGGGAGATCATGACTTTTTCATTGACGGACTGATCATCCCTGCCGATAAAATAATGATAGAAATTCACATTTTTATAATAAAGATTTTTTACATACGGAAGCGGCTGGAACACAAACAGATTGTCCACGTAAAAGGTATGTTTCGGAAGCTCCAGATTGCATTCTCGCAGAAGCATGGTACGGTAGATCACGGAATGCATCAGAATGTAACGTCCGATGTGCAGTTTTTTTGCATGATCCCACTGGAATACTTCATTTTCAGGAAATGCCTTGTACCGCATCACTTTTTTGTGCTTCGCACCTGCCTTGTCGTAGACAAAATTGCTGATGAACATATCAACAGTCTGCGGACCTGCCACCAGTTCTTTCAAAGTTTTGATAATATCGAGATAAACATCCACATCTACCCAATCATCGCTGTCCACCACTTTATAGTATACTCCGGTTGCATTACGCAGTCCGGCATTGACTGCCTCTCCATGTCCGCCGTTCTCCTGATGGATCGCCTTTACGATCCCCGGATAATTTTTTTCATACTCATCTGCGATCTCTGCGGTATTGTCTTTTGTGGAACCGTCATCCACAATTAAAATCTCTACATCTTCTCCGCCCGGAAGCAGAGAATCAATACATCTCCTCATATAGGCTGCAGAATTATAACAGGGAATTGCTATTGATAATATTTTCACGTTTTTTCCTCCATACACGTTTCTGTTTTATTTTTCGTCATATTTTTCCTGTCCGAGTCTGATCTGAAGATAGGCTGTGTAAGCTGAAAAAGCTGCCGGGATCGGGTATTCTTCTTCTGTTCTTTTCGGCTCAATAAAAAGCATATCTTTTCCGGAATAGTTTTCCAGTTCTTCCACCAGGACCACATATCCTGTCATATGCCATTCAATATGACTGAAAATATGTTTCGCATCCGATAATCTCCGGATACGGATCGGTGACAGCCCTTCCTGTTTCAGCCAGTCCAGAACTTCATCCTGGCTTAACCATCCAGAGAGATTAGGAAGCTCATATAAACCTGCCAGAAGTCCTTTTGCCGGACGTTTGCGGATTGCTGCCCTGCTGCCGTCCCTTATCACCAGAACGGTCTTTTTTTCGATTTTACGCGGCTTTTTCTGTGCTTTTTTCGGATAGTCCATCTCTTTGCCGTTCTGATGTGCAAGGCATACGCCTGACAGCGGACATTCCTCACACTTCGGTGCCCCGTTTGGCACACATACAGTCGCCCCAAGTTCCATCAGTGCCTGGTTAAAGGCTCCGGATCTTCCTTTTGGCATTACTGCCAGAAGCTCCTCCTCGACCTGACGTTTGACAGACTGCTTCAAAATATCTCCGTCATTCTGCGTGATCCTTGTGATCACCCGCAGGACATTTCCGTCAACAGCCGGAACCGGGATCTCAAAGGCAATGGAAGCTACTGCTCCTGCCGTATAAGGACCGATCCCGGGAAGACCCAGCAGTTTTTCATAGTCTGCCGGCATTTCGCCGTTATAAAATTCCACCATATTCTGTGCTGCTTTCTGCATATTCCGGACGCGGTTATAATAGCCAAGCCCCTCCCATAACTTCAAAAGCTTATCTTCCGGACATTCCGCAAGGGATCGAACGTCCGGCAGAGCCTGCGTAAAACGTTCAAAAAAGGGTTTTACCGCCTCTACACGTGTCTGCTGCAGCATAATTTCAGAAACCCAGACGCGATATGGCTGCGGCTGTTCTCTCCACGGGAGAATCCGTGCATGTTCCCCGAACCACCCAAGCAGTGGCTCTACAATCTGTTCGAGCATACATTTCCTCTTTCTTTTTTCATTTAAGAATGCCTTTGCCATTCTTGCTGCGAGGTGCACGTCATGCATCGCATGACATATGAATCATCTCACATCTAATATTTATACTCACCGTTCCGATAGAAGCAAATGACCAGATAGTCTTTTTCGATATTCTGGTAAATCGTCTGTGCGGCACTGTACGGAAGATTAATGCAGCCATGAGAACCGCTGTTCCAGAAGATCTGACCGCCGAAGCTTCCTCTCCAGGTGGCATCGTGGAATCCGATCCCGCCGTTAAACGGCATCCAGAAAGAAACCGGTGTCTCGTAACTGTCGCCCGGTTTTGTGCTTCGAAGAACAGCCGGTGATTTTTTATAGTATAACCGGAAAATGCCGGGCGGTGTCACACGAGCCGGTGTCATTGTTCCGGATACGAAATCCGATTCTACGATCAATTTCCCTTCTTTGTACATCCACAGATGTTGTTTTGTCAGATCAACTTCCACATACGTGTCACCCATATCACCATTTTCCCAGCTGTCTGCCTCCTGGGCAAAGATCGGTGTACGTTCCATGTGCGGCTCTTCTTCCATCAGCTTTGTCAGCTCTTCTGCCTCCGCTGTCTGGTCGATTTTCCATCCATATGAACCGCCCTCCACAGTCACATACGTTCCATCACTTGTCTTGAACTTCCGTGGCTTGTCATAAGTATCATACTTGTCTGCCAGAGATGCGATATAGTCGCTGATCGCACCGTCTTTTACCAGCACTTTCCCTTTTTTATCATAGGTCAGCCAGTCTTTTACCACACTGCCGTCCAGAACCTCCTTCTGGTTTCCAAAACAGTATGTAATCTCGATATCCACATAATGATTGAGATTCTCTACCAGCTGGTTTAAGTCTTTGTCATCACTTGTCACTTTTGGTGTCTGATAACAGGATTCTTTCTCCAGATCCAGCAGACCGTCTCTTTCTGAAATTGTCTCTGTAAGCAGTTTCCAGAATTTTTTCTGTTTGAGCTTTGCACCCTGCTTCTCTTTTTTGATCATATACTTGTTTTCGCTTTCCTGAAAGACCATTTTCGCATCTTCCGGTGCTTTAGCTGTTGCTTTATCAAAACATTTAAGGCTGTCCGCTTTTTCTTTCAGCAATGTTTCATCATACTGCACTGCCGTCTCAAACGCATAAGATGCCGGTCGGAAATAACTTACAAACCACAGGGCGTATGGCTGGGATTTTTGGAAATTTTCGATTTCCCCATTGGAAACATAATGATAACCGATCTCTTCTGCCGTGATCGTCTCACTGTTATTTCCGCGTTCTTTTAACGTGATCTGATAATCTTCTGCCTGCTCTCTGATCAGTTTCTCTGCCTCTTCCACTGTCATATCTGAAACATCCATGCCATTAATGTCCGTGTTCTTCAAGAATTTTCCATGAAAGGCGGCAATCCCGCCGATATACACCCCCACGATAACCAGTGCCATAATTCCAAGTGTGATTTTTAACCATTTTTTCTTTTTATCCATACTCCACTCTCCGGTAATATTATTATTTACCCTATGTATATATGATGTTGGGGTCAAAAGCCCCCAACTCTGATGCCTACGGATTGTTCCGTGCATCGCACTCCCACAATCCTCTCCGGTATTCGCATATCGTGGGATTATCATCCCACTTTTATGCTCATATCGGGGCGGGTCTCAAGGTCTTTCATCCACTTATGAGCAAGCTCATGTGAATTTAGACCTTTTGACCCTGGCATCATACTATGTTTACAGTTACTTTCTCCGTTTTACATCCAGGAAAACTCTGCTATATGTGCAGAGGGCAGACAGACATACCGCCCTCCTATGCACACCATAAAATGGTACCTTTCTTCCAAGCCCATTCTCTGCTCCTTAGTATACCTCAGGAAACAAAAAGTGTAAAGATTTACGTTTCTTGTTTTTTTCTTATTCCTTTACTGTACGATATAGGTGGAAAATCCTGCTTTTCGCAGTGTCTGCTCCATTTTTGCCGCATTATCCAGTTTTTCAAAAGATCCACTGTAAACCCGGTAAGTCCCATCCTCTCCAGGTTCGATCACAGCATCGTATCCCAAAAAGAGCAGCTGTGCCTGCAGTGCCCTGGCATTTTCTTCCAGATTAAAAAAACCAAGCTGGATGCGGTAAGGTGTTTCTGCTTCTTTTTCGTATTCATAAGATTCGACTTCCTGTGCATAGATGGTTTGCAAAATACCGTCGGCGATCGCCTGTGCGACTTCCTCAAAATTTTCATCAAAGATCCGGTTGTCTTCTCCGTTGTTGATAAACCCTGCTTCCACCAGTACTGCCGGCATTTTAGTCCTGCGAAGGACGACAAGTCCCGGTCTTTCTTTGACACCGAGATTTTCAAAACCTGCTTCCTCCAGTTCCCGGTTGATGTTTTCTGCCATCTCTTCTTTGATGCCGCTTCGCTCATAGACCAGTGTTTCCACACCGGAATACTGCCCGGCAACCGGACTGGAATTGCGATGTATGGAAACAAAAAAATCGGCTCTTGCTTCGTTTCCGATCGTTGCTTTCTGAAATGGTGTCTGATAAACATCGGTTGTTCTGGTATAGATCACATTCTGTCCGTTTTCCTCCAGAATCTTTCCCACTGCCAGTGCCAGCCGCAGTGTATCGTCTTTTTCCTGTCTTCCTTCAAAAACAGCTCCCGGGTCTGCTCCTCCATGTCCGGCATCTATCACGATCGTTGCCATAACAGCCCTCCTGTTCCTCTTTCTATTCAGAATATGCAAAAAATCTTCCACTGACCGTTTTTTGCTGCATTTTCCTTAATGCCGCAACAAAAACCTCCCGGAAAGGAAACGCTCCGGGAGGTTTTTCTCAGCCTGAAATCACAGACAGAGATTCTGGATTTTTAATAATTCGTGCAGGCACCGTTTTTGCCAAAGATATAGATTTTCTGCGTTCCGTCTGCCAAAGAGAAACGGATGGAAATCTTTCTCGCCATACTACCCTGCGGATAGACGGTTCCGTTATGCTCTGCCGGTGTGCGGAAGAAATAATAATACTTGTCTTTGATCTTGCACCAGCCGGTCATCATCTGTCCATAAGTGGCACTTCTGGTATCCATATAATACGTATGCCCCTGATCTTTCAGCCATCCGGCACGCATATAGCCGTCCGAGCCAAAGAAATACCTCTTCTCACCAATGGTGATCCAGCCGGTCACCAGTTTGTTCTTCCGGTAATATCTCCACTGCTGACCGTATCCAACCCATCCTGTTTTACTTTTGTTTGTACGTCTGTCATCACGATAGCCTTTGATATAAACGCCGTCCGGCCCAAGATACTTGTCATCGATCCAAGTATCTTTCACAAACGTTCCGTCGGATCCAAGATACATCTTTTTACCGTTGTATTTCACCCATTTTTCTTTCTGCAAAACATATCTTTTATTGAAATAATAAATCTTTCCGTCAATCTTCTGCCATCCCGTCAGGGCATGCCCTTTTTTATTAAAGTAGTACGTCTTTCCATTGATGGTAAACCACTGACGTTTCAGGCGGCCGGTACCGTCACCGTAAGAATAGCAGAGTTTTCCGGATGCGGTTGTCCTGAATCCGGCTCTTTCATATGCCTTCAGCAGAATCCCTTTTTTTGAAAATACATAGGTCTTTCCTGCGATCTGCCGCACACCGGTTGCCATGATCCCTGTCTTTGGCAGAAAATAATAAGTTCCTTTTTTGAGTGTGAGCCAACCTTTCTGCTTTGTACCATCCTCATTATAATAGTAACGGTTACCTTCCTCAACCTTCCACTTTCCTTTTGCAAAAGCGGTTACGGAAAGCAACATACTCAGCATCAGCACTGCGAGCACACCAAACCCCTTTTTCTTCATTCCTGATTCCCCCTTTCTTTACTTCTTATGTCTTCAGGACTCTTTCCTGGCAACCGGTCCGGTAAACACCTTTCTCGGACAGAGCGATGCACAGGTTCCGCAGTTGGTACATTTTGAAGTATCGATATGTGCAATATTGTTCTCCACAGTAACGGCACCGGAAGGACATTCTCTCTGGCATTTCTTACATCCGATGCACCCTGCCTCACATGCCTGCATAACCAGCTTTCCTTTATCTTTTGAAGCACAGCGTACCAGATAACGGCTTTCATATGGCACAAGCTCGATCAGATGACGCGGACAATGCTCCACGCATGCTCCACACGCTCTGCATTTCTCCTTGTCTACCACTGCTACTCCATTTATAACATGAATCGCATCAAATGAACAGACCTTTTCGCAGGTTCCGTCTCCGATACATCCATAATGACAGGTTTTCGGTCCGCCTCCCGGAATAAAATCCATCATCTCACAGTCGTGAACTCCATAATAATGACAGGATTCTTTTGCTTTGTCACAGGTTCCGCCACATTTTACAAAGGCAACTCTGCGGATGCTCTCTCCTGCTTCCTGCCCCATGATCCTGGCAATCTTTGCTGCCACGGCATCTCCCCCTACCGGGCAGCCATTTACCGGAGCCTCTCCGTTTGCAATCGCCTTTGCCATCGCATCACATCCTGCATATCCGCAGCCGCCGCAGTTATTTCCCGGAAGCTGTTCTCTTACCTGCTGTTCTTTTTCATCAATTTCTACTGCAAATTTTTTCCCTGCCAATCCAAGGAAAAGTCCCAGAAGCAGTCCGGTACCTCCTACGATCACAGCCGCAAGTATGATCTCCATGCTCATCCGCCACTCCTCCTTCCTATTTCAGACTGGAAAATCCAAAGAATGCGATCGCCATCAGACAGGCTGTAAGAAGAACGATCGGTGATCCTTTAAAAGATTCCGGTACATCATTGTATTCTGTTTTTTCACGGATACCGGCCATCAGCACGATCGCGATCGTAAATCCGACCGCCGTTGCCAGGCCATTTACCATGCTCTCTACGATGCCGTAGCTTTTCTGTACATTGATCAGTGCCACACCAAGTACGGCACAGTTTGTTGTGATCAGCGGCAGATAAACGCCAAGTGCATTGTACAGGGACGGGCTGCTCTTTTTCAGAAACATTTCCACAAACTGTACCAGTGCCGCAATGACCAGAATAAACACGATCGTCTGAAGGTAAGTCACATTCAGCGGAAGGAGCAGAAATTTATAGATCAGAGCCGTGACAAAGGATGAGATCGTGATAACAAAGATAACGGCTCCGCCCATGCCTGCTGCGGTATCCATTTTCTTGGATACACCAAGGAATGCACACAGTCCCAAAAACTGGCTCAAAACAACATTGTTGATAAACGCAGTGCCGACTGCGATCATAAGTAATTCTCTCATAACGTCTCCCCTCCTTTACAGGAACTTGCACAGGAGGCACATTCTCCTGTGCAGCCGCTGCCGATCTTTGTCTCTTTACCTTTTTCCTGCATTTTACGTTTCACGCGGTTCTGGGCTGCTGTCAGAAGGGACAGGACCAGAAAAGCTCCCGGTGCAAGGATAAAGATCGTGATCGGCTGATAGAAAGAAGGCATCACCTGCACACCGAAAATGGTTCCGGCTCCGATCAGCTCACGCACGATACCGATACTGGCAAGACCGATGGTAAATCCAAGTCCCATACCGACGCCGTCAAAGAAAGACGGGATGACCGGATTGAAAGAAGCATAGGCTTCCGCTCTTCCAAGGATGATACAGTTTACTACGATCAGAGGGATATAAATACCAAGACTCTGATACAGAGACGGTACATACGCCTGAAGCAAAAACTGTACGATCGTTACGAAAGATGCCACAACCACGATAAAGGCCGGCATACGCACGCCGTTCGGAATGACTTTACGAAGTGCTGAGATCATCAGGTTTGACATGGCAAGGATCACCGTTGTCGTAAGTCCCATGCCAAGTCCGTTCATCGCTGAGGTGGTTACTGCCAGCGTCGGACACATACCAAGCATCAACACAAAGGTCGGGTTTTCTTTGATGATACCGTTATATAAACGTTCTCCTGCTTTGCTCATTGTAAGATACCTCCTTCCTTAAGGCTTTCATAAAAACCAAGTCCCGCATTGACACCGTTTGTCACCGCTTTGGAAGTAAAGGTTGCTCCGCTGATCGCATCAATCTCGTTTTCCGCGGAAGCACCGTTTTTTGTAACCACGAACTGATCTACGATTTTTCCTGCGAACTGTCCTTTGAATTCTTCGTCTTTTGCACGCATGCCAAGTCCGGCTGTCTCACTTAAGGAAAGCATCTCCACGCCTGTCACCGTTCCGTCCATACTGACACCCATGGAGAAATTGATGTCACCGCCGTATCCTTCATGCGAAGTAATGTTCATAACCACACCTGTCACTGCTCCGTCCTTTTCTGCCAGATAAAAATCTTCCAGAGTGTCAGCTGTGCCAAATCCGGCCTGATCTAGGACATCGGCTGCCTCTGTGAGCAGTTCTTCTTTGTTATCCGGCTCCGTCAGATCCTGTGCATCCGGAAATACAGCAAGATAAGCTTCTTTCTGTGCTTTTTCCTCTGCCTGTGCGATCGGCTGTTTTGTAATGCTGTAGACAGCTCCGAGCAGTAAACCTGAAACCAGTGTGATCGCCATCAGTACCAGTGCTTCTTTTATAATCTTATTCATGCTTTTTTCCTCCTTTCCCAAATGCTGTCGGAGGTGTTACTTTTTCAATCAAAGGCACCAGAAGGTTTGAAAGGATGATCGCATAAGATACGCCCTCCGATGCACTTCCGAGGAAACGAAAAACCCCGGTGAGAATACCGATGATGCATCCATACACGATCTGACCGTTTTTGGTGATCGGTGAGGTTACATAATCCGTTGCCATAAAAAATGTACCAAGCATCAGTCCGCCCGCACACAGCTGTGCTGCCAGAAAATGCAGATCAAATCCATGTCCGCCAAATAAAATGGCAAAAACAGAGAAAGAAAGCAGGCAGGACAATGGTATCCTCAGATCGATCACTTTAAATACCAGAAGGATCACCGCACCGATCAGGATCGCCAGTGTGGAAGTCTCACCGATCGTTCCGGCTGTTTTTCCGAGAAACAGGTTTAAAACATTCACGCTCTCGCCGGCTTTCATGGCTGCAAGCGGCGTTGCCCCGGATACTGCATCGTATGTAAAGTCCGTCATTTTTCCGGCAAAAGAGATCAGAAGAAAACATCTTGCTGCAAGAGCCGGATTCATAAAGTTCTGTCCAAGTCCTCCGAAAAGCTGTTTTACAAACAGAATTGCAAAAACAGAACCGAGTACCGGAAGATACCATGGTGCAGACGCCGGAAGGTTCAGTGCCAGCAGAAGCCCTGTCACTTCTGCACTGCGATCATCGACTGTCACTTTTTTATGCATCAGTTTTTCGTAAACATACTCTGTGAGCACGCTGCCTGTCACAGACAGCACGATTACTTTTAACGCATCGATTCCAAAATTTATGACACCAAATACGGTTGCCGGAAGCAGTGCGATCAGCACAAGGCTCATCAGGTCGCTGCTTTTTCTTTTATCCCGGATGTGCGGATTTGATGATATGTTCCACATTTCAGTCATTTTCCATTCCCCCTCTGTGCAGCTTTTTTCCGATCCGCAAGCACGATCTTACGCATGGATTTGATGTATTGTGTCAGCGGTCGTTTTGCCGGACAGCTATAGCTGCAGCATCCACATTCACAGCACTCCATTCCATTTGCTTTTTCAAACGCTTCTTTATCATGTCTTTTTGCATAATCAGCCAGTCTTGCCGGAATGATCCGGCCCGGACAGACGGATACACAGCGTCCGCAGTTGATACACGCTGTCTCTTCGCAGGCTGCGACCTCGTCTTTTGTCATACACAGGATCGCAGAAGATGTCTTGACAACCGGAACATCCAGAGAGATCAGTGGGATTCCCATCATCGGACCTCCGGCGATGATTTTCTCCGGTTCGGAAGTAAAACCTCCCGCCTCTTCGATCAGTTCCCGGAAGTTCGTACCGGTGCGGACACGCAGGTTCTGCGGTTCTTTGATCGCATTTCCGGTGATCGTCATCACTTTTTTCATGACCGGTCTGCCAAAATGTACCGCCTCATAGATTGCATGGATCGTGTCACAGTTGTTGACTACACATCCTGCATCTGCCGGAAGCATGGAAGAATTGATCTGTCTTCCTGTGACTGCAAAAATAAGCTGTCGCTCTGCTCCCTGTGGATACTTGGTTTTTAATTCTACAACTTCAATATCCGGTATCCCCTTTGCTGCTTCCCGCAGTTTTGCTGCCGCATCTTTTTTATTGTCTTCAACTGCCAGTACGCCTTTTGCCCTTCCGTCAAAAATCTTCATTGCCGCCTGAAGACCGCCCACGATTTTTTCCGGTTCCTCCATCATCCTGCGGTAATCTGATGTCAGATAAGGCTCACACTCCGCACAGTTGACAATGATGTGATCGATCGCAGATGGATCTTTCGGCATGTATTTGACATGTGTCGGGAATCCGGCTCCGCCCATACCGACAATACCCGCCTCCTTGATGATCTCAATGATCTCTTTTCCGGAAATATCCGCCAGTTTCCGCTCTGGTGAAAACTCTACCTCTTCATACAGGCCATCGTTTTCAATGACAATGGATTCCTGCATGCCTCCGGCTACCCCCAGCCTTGCTTCGATCGCCTTGACCGTTCCTGATACGGATGCAAAAATGTTTGCAGATACAAACCCTCCTGCTTCTGCAATTTTCTGACCTGCCAGTACATGATCGCCTTTTGCTACAATGGCTTTGGCTGGTGCTCCGATATGCTGAGAAAGCGGATAGACGAGCTCTCCTTTGGGCAAAACCTCCCGAATCGGCTTATCTTTGGACATCGCCTTTCCATCATCTGGATGAATGCCACCCCGAAATGTAAAACGCAGCATACACTTCTCCTCCTTTTTTTATATTTACAGCCATCAAAAAACAATAACTGCTGCTTTCTTTTTCTCTGTTTGCTTATTTTGTTTCTTTCTGATTCCCCTTTTTCTTTCTGGATACTTTATGAATCGTAGGATAAGCTTTCATAAAACGTTTGTTTACGCCGGTGATCCTGGAGACCCTCTCCTGATACTGTTCCCGAAATCCCTTTGAACGAGAGCGAATGCCTTCTGCATATTCAGAAAGACCCTTTTCTTCAATCTTGCCTGCAATGCGCCTTTGATACTCTCCCAGCTTTTCCTGAAATTCTTTTTTCGTCGGCAGATGCTTTTTATAGTTTCCAAACAGTTCTCTTGCCTCTTCCGTCGAACTGTAGACTTTGGTCGTCTGAAGATATTCGGTAAACTCTTCCATGGCAGTCTGCAGACCTTCCAGTTTTTCGCCGAGCTGCAGTGCTGCAAGTGTCGATACGATAAAGTCCACGCAGTACAAAATCCCGCACAAGATAATAAACGCATGTCCGGTCGCTACATCAAACAGATCGATCACCCACTGTGCAAACGGCTGAAGGATCTCAAACATCAGCAGTGTGAAAAATCCCCATGCGATCGAGCATCCCAGACAGATCCTGCCATGCAGGTTAAACGGCCGTTCGCTGTAATCCCACCAGCTTGTGTGGAAGAGCTTTTCCATTACCCACGAAGTAACATACTCCAGGATGGTTGCCAGAACGATGCCGCCAAGAAACAGCCATAAACCATGATCCTGCAATGGCCTCAGAACCAGATAAACGCTCATGGCTCCCACTCCATAGATCGTACACACCGGACCTGTTACAAATCCACGGTTTACCAGTTTCTTTTCCTTTATCGATACATAGCAACTTTCCCATATCCATCCCATAAAGCTGTATAAGATCAGCCAGAAAAGAACATGATACAAATCTACTCCAAGAATTTGAATATCCCACATAATTTTCTCCTTTTATTTTTGATTTCTGTTTTTCTTTTATTTTTCATTGAATTTTCTGTCTTTTTAATCGCTAAATATCTCTGTATTGCATTTTTATTGAAACACTTTTATAATGATGCCAGAATTCAAAATCAACTTCAGAAATGCCGGAGGCATTCTTGAACACATAAGTTTAAGAAAGGAATTTTTTCATGCTATATAAACAACAATCTTTTTCCAACTTTGAACCAGATCTTCGCTATCTGGACTCTTTTCCTTTTTCCAGAGAAGAATTTCTCTTCTTTGACATTGAAACAACCGGATTTTCCCCGCGAAACACTTCTCTGTATCTGATCGGTGCGGTCTGCTTTCTGGATGAGCACTGGACTTTCCTTCAGTGGTTTGCCGAAACTCCATCGGAAGAATGTGAAATTTTAAACGCATTTCTTGCGTTCTGCCGGTCATTTCGTGCTGTCGTTCATTTCAACGGTGACGGTTTTGATATCCCTTATCTTCTTTTCAAAGCAGAAAAATATACATTGTCAGATACCTTATCATCCATGCAAAGCATTGATCTTTACCGCCTGACCCGACCATACAAAAAATATCTGAAACTGACGCACATCAACCAGAAAAGTCTGGAATCTTTCCTTGGCATTGAGCGGGAAGACCGCTACAACGGCGGCGAACTGTTCAAAATCTATCAGAGCTACTGCCAGTTAAAAGATGCGGATGCTCTTTCGCTTCTGCTTCTACATAATCTGGACGATCTGAAAGGTATGACAAAACTGCTGCCGCTTCTTGCCTATCCGCTGTTTTTGAAAGACCAGGATTATACGCTCCGGAATCTTTTCTGGGAAGATTCTGTGAACGGACAGCCGCTTCTGATTGCAGAGCTGGATCTGAAATATCCTGTTCCAAAGCAGATCTCCAACCGGCTTTCCTCGTGCTATCTTACGCTCCAGGAAGACACTGCCAAACTAATGATCTATGCTTTCGAGGGCGAATTAAAATATTTCATATCTGACTATAAAAATTATTATTATATTCCTTTGCAGGACTGTGCCATTCATAAGCACGTTGCCTCTTATCTCAATCCACGTGAACGCATCCCTGCAAAAGCCACAACCTGTTACCAGCGTCACCGGGGACTTTTTCTTCCTCAGGAAAAAGCACTGTTCAAACCTGTTTTCCAGGAAAGCTATCATTCGGATTCTTTCTGGTTTGAATGTACGCAACAGTTTATGAATTCGCCCTCTTTATTATGTTTATACATAAAAAGCCTGATTTCCATTTGAAATCAGGCTTTCCTGCCCTGCAGGTTCTCTTTTGTCTGAACCTTACAGGACACTCAGCACTCCCTTTTTGAGATGTGCAATATTACTCTTCTTCTGCCTCTGTTGTGTCGGCAGCAGCTTCTTCTTTCTGCAGTGCTTTCATGCTCAGGCTGATTTTTTTGTCTTCGCCGTTGAAATCTACCACTTTTGCTGTGATAACCTGTCCTACGCTCAGTACGTCAGATGGTTTATCAACATGCTCCTGGGAAATCTGTGATACATGAAGCAGTGCGTCTACACCCGGCTCCAGTTCAACAAATGCACCAAAATCAGTCATTCTTGCAACTTTACCTTCTACCACGTTGCCTGCTGCGTATTTCTCGCCAGCCGTCAGCCATGGGTTCTGATCCGGGAATTTCAGGCTCAGTGCAATCTTATCGCCGCTGATGTCTTTGATCAGAACAGAAAGTTTTTCGCCAACTTTGAATACTTTCTTTGGATTTTCAACACGTCCCCAAGACATCTCTGAGATGTGCAGCAGACCGTCTGCTCCGCCCAGGTCGATGAATGCACCGAAGTCTGTAACGTTTTTGATAACGCCTTCTACTACATCACCAACGTGGATTCTTGCAAAGAGTTCTTTCTGCATTTCTGCTTTCTTTGCAACCAACAGCTGTTTACGGTCGCCGATGATTCTTCTTCTGCGTGGATTGAACTCGCTGATCACAAACTCGATTTCCTGACCTGCATATTTGCCAAGATTTCTTTCGTAAGTATCAGATACCAGGCTTGCCGGGATAAATACTCTTGCTTCGTCGATCACAACGCTCAGACCACCATCGAGTACCTGTGCAACCGGTGCTTTCAGTACTTCGTGATTTTCGAAAGCTTCTTCCAGTCTCTTGTTTCCTTTTTCTGCTGCCAGACGTTTGTAAGTCAGCAGAACCTGTCCTTCACCATCGTTTACTTTCAGGACTTTTGCTTCCATTTTGTCGTTAACATGAACAACATCCTGGAGATTTACGCTTGAATCGTTGGTATATTCACTTTTTGTGATGATACCGTCAGCTTTGTATCCAATATTTAAGATGATCTCGTCTTCTTTGACATCGATGACCGTACCTTCGACTACCTCTCCATTATGAATTGTTTTTAATGATTCCTCCAGCATTTGTTCAAAGCTCATTTCTGACATTCCTTGTGAACCTCCTCAATAATATTATTTGGGGTTGATGCCCCTGCTGTAATACCTACGCAACTCATGGACTGCATCGAATGTACATCCAAATCTTCAAGTGTCTGTATATAGTAAGTATTCTTGCATTCTTCTTTACATATTTCAAATAGTTTCTGCGTATTGGAACTGTGTCTGCCTCCAATTACGATCATGGCATCCACATCGGCGGCAATTTTTCTCGCCTCCTGCTGACGCTCTTCGGTCGCATTGCAAATCGTATTTAAAACAAGTATATCATAACGCTTTTTTGAAAGAATTTCAACTAATTTATTAAATTTCTTGTAATTAAATGTCGTCTGAGACACAACACAGACTCCTGTGTCTGAATTTGGTTCAAATTCTTCTGCTTCTTCTTCTGTTCCGATCACCGTTACTTTAGAAACACACCATCCTCGGATGCCTTCTACCTCCGGATGATTGGCATTTCCGATGATCACGATCTCTCTTCCGTTTTCGCCTTCCCGCCTGACAATGCGATGTATTTTCTTTACAAATGGACAGGTCGCATCGGCAAGATTCAGTCCGTTTTCGCAGATCAGATCATAAACCTCTTCCGCAACGCCATGGGAACGGATCACAACGGTGCCCTTTTTTACCGAAAGCAGATCTTCTTTTCCATTCAGCACCCGTACGCCTTTTTCTTCCAGATCCCGCACTACCTCTTCGTTGTGGATGATCGGCCCGTAAGTGTAAACCGGCTCTTTTTCTTTTGCTGCCAGATCATAGACCTGGTCAACGGCACGTTTTACGCCAAAACAAAAACCCGCAGTCTGTGCTTTTATCACTTTCATTGCTTCACTTCCCTGTAACATTCTTTAATACGCTCAACCACCTCATCGATCGACAGATCCGAAGAATCTACCAGAATGGCATCCTCTGCCTGGCGAAGCGGTGCGATCTCTCTTGACATGTCACGCTGATCGCGGTCCCGGATCTCCTCTTCGATCTCTTCCAGTGTGTGCGTATCTCCCTTTTCCTGCTGTTCCAGGAAACGTCTCTTTGCACGCGTTTCCACGCTTGCGGTCAGATAAATTTTCAGCTGTGCATGTGGCAGGATATTGGTGCCGATGTCTCTTCCGTCCATCAGGACATCTTCTTTTGCCGCCAGATCTCTTTGCAGGTCAAGCAGTGTGGCTCGCACGGCCGGGTTTGCGGAAGTCACGGATGCCATCTTGCTCACTTCTTCTGTGCGGATCAGTCCGGTCACGTTCTCCCCGTTTAAGATCACCTGCTGTTCGCCGTCATCACTGTAGGCGATCGATATGGAAATCTTGCTGCAGGCTTTCTGCACTGCCGCATCGTCGTGGATATCGATCTGATTCTGCATCATATAAACTGCGATCGCACGATACATTGCCCCGGTATCGACATAAATAAATCCAAGCTCTTTTGACACACGTTTTGCGATCGTGCTTTTTCCGGCTCCTGCCGGTCCGTCAATTGCAATATTAAAACTCATATTTTCCTCCTGCATGGTATCTATGCTTCGCTCATCGCCAGTGCTGCCGCATAGGCAGTGGACCAGGCGATCTGCAGATTGAATCCTCCGGTCACAGCATCCAGATCCAGTACCTCACCTGCAAAATACAGTCCCTGCACCAGTTTGGACTCCATCGTGGACGGATTGACTTCTTTTACACTGACACCACCTTTTGTGATAATAGCTTCATTATAATCGCGAAGCCCTGTTACGGTCAATGGCAAATTTTTGATCAGCTCCACAAATCCGAGGCGTTCTTCTCTTGATACCTCATTTACCTTTTTCTCCGGATTGATGCCGGACAACTCGATCATGACCGGAGTCAGTTTTGCCGGGAAAAATCCGCCCAGTGCGTTTTTAAACTGTCTGTTTTTTGCTTCCTCAAAATCACGCAGGATTCGGTGATCCAGTTGTTCTTTTGACAATGCCGGCTTCAGGTCGATAAACATAGAAAGTTCTTTTTTTCGTGCCGTTTTCGCAGTGTAACTGCTGGCACTTAAGATCAGAGGACCAGTCACGCCAAAGTGGGTGAACATCATCTCGCCAAAACCATCATAGAGTTTCTTTTTACCGTCCATCACTTTGACATCCACATTTTTCAGCGAAAGACCCTGAAGGCTTTTCGCCCACGCTTCTTTTGTATTAAACGGAACCAGCGATGGATATAATTCCGTCACTTTATGTCCGAGTTCTTCTGCGAAACGGTAACCGTCTCCGGTAGAACCTGTCGTTTTATAAGAAATCCCTCCGGTTGCCACAAGTACGGCATCTGCCGGAAAAAGTTTCTTTTCTCCATCTGACAAAACACCGGTTACTTTTCCATCTTTGGCTTCCACCTTGGAAACTTCGGTATTTAAATGCACCTGCACTTTATATTCCCGCATTTTCCTGCGAAGTGCATCAATAACATCTGTAGAATGATCTGATACCGGAAAAACACGGTCCCCACGTTCAATTTTGGTCTTTGTACCGGCTTTTTCAAAAAAATCGATCACATCATGATTCGTGTAGCCATAGAAAGCACTGTACAGGAATTTCGGATTGCTGACAACTGCCTGAAACAGTTCTTCCGTATCACAGGCGTTGGTCAGATTACATCTGCCTTTTCCTGTAATATAGATCTTTTTGCCCAGTTTTTCATTTTTTTCAAACAGATGGACTTCGCACCCGCGTTCTGCCGCATTCAGTGCTGCAAACATGCCTGCCGCCCCTCCGCCTATCACTGCTATTTTCTTTTTCATTTATAATTCCTTTCCTTACCGGCTTCTTTTCTTTTTTCTCTTCGGAAATAAAATCTCCAGTTTTTCGTGTATGCGATCTCGGATCCGGTAACAGCACAGGATCAGACGTATCAGCTCATGATACAGAAGAATGACCATGCACACAAGCGGGATCGCCAGTACCATCTGCCAGCAGAAGATGCTGTGGATTCCAAGAAATCCCGGGAACAGCAGCACACCCACCGAAAAAACTGCGATCACGCAGACACAGAGAATGCCTCTCAGCCAGTTCAACGGCCTGCACACACGAAATACGACCATGATCCCGACTGCTCCTCCGACCAGGAGATCAAAGGTATAGGTAAACACTTCTGTTTCTTTCCAGAACGGTGACAAAACCTGAACCACAAGCAGGGTGACAACCATAGTAATCGCCGCCGGAAGTGCCGTCTGCATCACATGACGCAAAAATCCAGTACTTGTCACCTCTTCGGTATGCTCCAGTGTCAGCACAAAACTCGGGAAACCGATGCAGGCTGCACTGATCAGAGACAGCTGCACCGGGATAAACGGATACGCCCGTCCGAGAAGAATAAAAATGACACACAGCAGGATGGAATACAGTGTCTTGGTCAGATACAGTGCACTGACCCGCTCGATGTTGGCAATGATCGTCCTTCCTTCGCTTACAATATTCCGAAGGCAGGCAAAATCCGAATCCAGCAGGACAATATGTGCCGACTGTTTTGCCGCATCACTTCCGGCTGCCATCGCAATACCGCAGTCTGCATCCTTCAGTGCAAGCACGTCGTTGACACCATCACCAACCATACCGACCACTTTCTTTTCCGACTGATAAGCATGGACAAGCTTCTGCTTCTGTTCCGGCTTCACGCGTCCAAAGACATTATATTTCTGCACGGCTTCCCGGTAACTTTGCGGATCATCTCCGAGTGTGGAGGCATCCACGTATTTTTCTGCCCCCAGAAGTCCTGCTTTTCCGGCAATCTTCGATACCGTCACCGGATTGTCACCGGAGATCACCTTGATCTCTACCTTCTGCCCACGGAAGTACTGAAAGACGTCCGGTGCTTCTTTCCGGATGCAGTCCAGGATCACGATCAGTCCCATCGGTGACACCTCACTGACACTTCCATCTTCCGCCTGAACAGAACCGCATTTTCCAAGCAACAGGACACGATAGCCCTCCTCTGAATACTGATTGACTTTTCGAAGGATTTCCGCCCCTTCTTCGTCATCCTGCAATAAAAACTCCGGTGCACCAAGGACATAACAGCCCTTTTCTTCGAACTCGATCGCACGGTACTTTCGTTCGGAAGAAAACGGAATTTTCTGAACGACCGTAAAACGGTCCATCCGGTGAAAATAACGTTTTAATGCTTCCTGCGTGTTGTTGCTGTCTTCAAAAGCAAACGTAAGCTCATTCATGATCTCGCTTACTTCTTCTTTTTTCACCTCTCCAAGGCCAAGCACCTCTGTAACTTCCAATTCCCCGGTCGTGATCGTTCCGGTTTTGTCAAGGCAGAGCACGTTGACGCGTGCCAGTGCTTCGATTGCTTCCATCTCCTGCACGAGTGCCCGCTTTTTTGCAAGTCTTCCGACGCCCAGGATAAACGAGATGCTGGTCAGCAGCACCAGTCCCTCCGGAATCATACCGATGATTCCGGCAACGGTTGCCACGATAGCTTCGTTCCTGGTCATCCCCTGAGCACTGATCTGAGAACGGAACAGCAGAATGCCGATCGGAATGATCAGAATACTGATCACCGCTATGATCCGCTTGATCGTATTCTGCATTTCCGAAGTGGCACGTTTTTTCGTCTTGGCTTTCCTTGTCAGCTCTGCGGCATAATTCTCATCACCGACATGAACCACGCGGCCGACACCGCCGCCCGCAACTACAAAACTGCCGGACATCAGCTCATCTCCTGCTTTTTTCTTTACAGGTTTTGATTCTCCGGTCAGCATAGATTCATTAACCTCCAAACCGTCACATTCAAGAACCGTACAGTCTGCACAGATCTGATCGCCGTTTGTCACAATCAGAATGTCATCTTTCACCACTTCTTCTATATCTATCTCATATTTTTCACCTTCTCTTACCACATGAGCTTTTGAAGCCGTCAGAACCGTCAGCTTGTCTACTACTTTTTTAACTTTCAGTTCCTGCACGATCCCGATCACCGCATTGACGATCACGACTCCCATAAAAGTCATGTTCTTGAACTGTCCGGTGATCAGAACCAGAATAGCCAGAAAAAGGTTCAGAAAATTGAAATAAGTAAGCAAATGTGCTTTTACAATCTCCTTATTGGTTTTCACCATATGATTTTCCATCCTGTTTACCTGACCGCTTCGGATACGCTCCTCCACCTCCTGCCCGGTAAGTCCCGCTTGCTTTTCCATTGGCAGATCCTCCTTTGTATTCAGGCCGGTTTTCATCCAGTCTTTTCCTCTCAGTATAGCGAATCTGCTTCTTTTTGTAAATGGTCATTCTTTTCGTTTTCTTGCGCTTTATATGGAAATTTTGCTTTTCCCTTTTGAGGCTTTTCCTGCAAAAACTACGTACTTCCAACATTTTTACAAAAATTCCGTATTTTTTTTGCTAAAAAGCACTATTTTTTTCTTTACTTTGCTACGCTGATTTGCTATAATCTGCAATGAAAAAAACGTAACTGTTTTTTGCATGGCTCTGAATGGTTACAAAAAAACCAATGTATGAAGATAAGGAGGACACAATCATGTCATACGTAGATGAGGTTATTGCCAAAGTTGTAGAACAGAATCCGTCTGAACCTGAATTTCATCAGGCAGTAAAAGAGGTTCTGGAGTCTCTGAGAGTCGTTATCGAGGCAAATGAAGAAAAATACAGAAAGGATGCTCTTCTGGAAAGAATGGTAAATCCGGAAAGACAGTTCAAATTCCGTGTACCATGGGTTGACGATAAAGGTCAGGTTCAGGTAAATACCGGTTACCGTGTACAGTTCAACAGTGCGATCGGACCTTACAAGGGCGGTATCCGTCTGCATCCGTCTGTAAACATTGGTATCATCAAATTCCTTGGTTTTGAACAGGTTTTCAAAAACTCTCTGACTGGTCTGCCGATCGGTGGCGGCAAAGGTGGTTCTGACTTCGATCCTAAGGGCAAATCAGACCGCGAAGTTATGGCATTCTGCCAGAGCTTTATGACAGAGCTGTGCAAATACATCGGTGCTGATACAGATGTACCGGCAGGTGATATCGGAACAGGTGCAAGAGAGATCGGCTATATGTTCGGTCAGTACAAGAGAATCCGTGGCCTGTATGAAGGTGTTCTGACAGGTAAAGGCTTAAGCTACGGTGGATCCCTTGCAAGAACAGAAGCTACCGGTTATGGTCTGCTCTACCTGACACAGGAACTGCTGAAACTGAACGGTATCGAACTGGCTGGCAAGACTGTTTGTGTATCCGGTGCCGGCAACGTTGCTATCTATGCGATCGAAAAAGCTCAGCAGCTGGGTGCAAAAGTGGTTACTGCAAGTGATTCTACCGGCTGGGTATACGATCCGGACGGAATCGATGTAGCAGCACTTAAAGAGATCAAAGAAGTAAAACGTGCAAGACTGACCGAATACAAAAACTACAGACCAAACGCTGAATACCATGAAGGACGCGGCGTATGGAGCGTAAAATGTGATGTTGCTCTTCCATGTGCAACTCAGAATGAACTGCTGATCGACGATGCAAAACAGCTGGCAGCAAACGGATGCCTGGCTGTATGCGAAGGTGCTAATATGCCTACTACTATGGATGCAACAGAATATCTGCAGAAAAACGGCGTGATCTTTGCTCCTGGTAAAGCTGCAAACGCCGGCGGTGTTGCTACATCTGCTCTGGAAATGACCCAGAACAGCGAACGTCTGAGCTGGACATTTGAAGAAGTAGACGCAAAACTGCAGGGTATCATGGTTAATATCTGCCACAACATGGTTGATGCTGCTGAACGTTACGGCATGAAAGGCAACTATGTAGCCGGTGCAAACATCGCAGGCTTCGAAAAAGTTGTAGATGCTATGAACGCTCAGGGTATTGTTTAATCTAAAGATAACAAAATATCTATCAGTCAAAAACAGATCTTGTCGGTCACAATCGACAAGGTCTGTTTTTTATGATACATCAGATGTATACAGAAGAATGTCAGAGGCATTTTTGAATTAGAGACAGCGGCACAATAAAAAAAGCCATCGCAGACATTTCACATGTTCAGCAATGACTTTTTTTTATTTTTATGTATTATTTTTGAGTGCTCTTTACTCTTCTACTACTTCCAGTACATCCATCGGACAGGCTTTTGCACAGATACCGCATGCGATACATTTGGATGCCGGATTGCCCTCTGTCTTGACGATCAGTCCAAACGGACAGGCTTTTGCACAGGCTCCGCAACCGGTACATTTCTTTTTGTTGATCATGTAAACGCCTTTTGCATTCTGAGTGATCGCACCTTCCGGACAGGCTTCTGCACATTTGCCACACTGTGGACAGGCCATCGGGCGTACACTCTTCTTCTCTACGATCTGGATACAGGACTTGTCCGGATGAAACTCCTTATAAAAAGCCTCAGAACATGCTTCTACGCATGCAAGACAAGCCATACAGGTACTTCCTTTTTTTACTTTCAGTTTTTTCATGTTAATCCTCCGCAATTTGTATTTTTCTTTTTATTCTATCATTTTTAACAATTTTTCTCAACAAGATTTTTTTAATAAAAACTTACTAAATTTCTGATTATCTTTTCATAAGTTGGTAAATGCCGATATATCCCGTATTTTAGGGCTTTATCGGTATTTTCTTTTTGGAAGATACCTTGCATAAGCTGGCATTTACCAGCATGAAAATGCAACCAAAAGTAGTAAATGAGTAGTAAATATAAGCTCCGATATTAACAAGCCAGTCTTTCCAGTTCTGCTTTTGCAGATTGAAATGTACCGTGTGCATAATAGCCAAGTGTCATGGTTATGTTAGCGTGTCCCATGAGATATTGCAGGGTGTTTGGGTTCATTCCTCTGTTTGCCATATTCGTACAGTAAGTATGTCGGAATGAATGTGGTGTGATGTTCGGTAACTTGTCCGTGTGATACTTGTTATACTTCTTAATTAGTCCTCGCACCATGCCCTCATAGTTTCCTGCAACTTTAGGCAAGCCCTCACGGTTTAAGAATAGGAAATTGCTGTAACCACCTACAATCAGCGGTTGTGCCTTTCCTCTGTTCTTTAGTATTCTTTGGATTGCTTGATAAGCCCGTTCTGTCAATGGAAGTTCCCGTTTTCCGTTTTTGGTCTTTGGCGTTTCAATATAGTAGCCGATTTCGCTGTCTTTCAATAACTGGTGGTCTATATTGAGTATTCTGTTCTGCATATCAATATGCGTCGTCAGTCCGCAAAATTCAGAAATACGAAGTCCCGTTTCCAGCAGAAGCACAACCTCATCATAATACTTGCTGTAAATCTTATCCTTTTCCATAAAGGCAAGCAGGCGTTCTTCCTGCTCTGGTGTAAGGATAACTTTCTGCTCCGTATCATCTTCCAGAACATCACTTAGCTTAAATTCAAACGGGTTCTTTCTGATACAGTCGTCTTGTATCGCCATGTAAAATGACGCTTTCAAGGAACGCTT
>OGCM01001457.1_pt1 | contig 28556 bp, 22 predicted proteins | sample 1570151 | NCBI WGS metagenome assembly OGCM01 (sample SAMEA4370582, study PRJEB24528) | human gut metagenome
GATATTGAGCGAGGGGATAGTAGTAGAGAAAACTCAGTATGTATCTAGGGAGAAATGGAGCTGGAAAATCCACAACAATTCGCATGATGTGCACGTTGTTTTCGCCGACAGGCGGAGAGATTTGGATTGGAGGACAGCAGGTTGGAATACATGATGAAGAGATTCGTCAGAAAATTGGTGTCGTTTGGCAGGAGAATGTGTTAGACGATCGACTGACAGTTAAGGAAAATTTGCAGGTACGCGCAGCAATGTATCAGATAAAGAGTTCTTGGCAAAAAGAGCGCATCCAAACCGTCTGCGAAAAGCTTCATTTAGAAGACATTTATACAAGACGATATATGAAGCTTTCCGGTGGACAAAAGAGGCGATGTGAGATTGCGGCAGCACTGCTAAACAATCCAGAGGTTTTGTTCTTGGATGAGCCAACAACTGGTCTTGATCCAGCAACAAGAAAGCAGGTCTGGGAAAGTGTTAAATCTCTTCAAAGAGATGACAGGGTGACAGTATTTTTGACAACTCACTATATGGAAGAGGCAGCCGCAGCAGGCCACATTGCAATTCTTGATAAAGGGAAAATTTGTGAGTTTGGAACACCACAGGAATTAAAAATGCGCTACGCAAAGGATACACTGACGTTGTATTATAAACAAGAGAAACACACACTTACTTCTGATAATGAAAAAATATATGATACAATACCGATAACAGCAAAATCAGAGATCCGTGTATTAGAAAACAGCATGGAAGCAATCCCAATTTTAAATCAGTTATCAGATCAGCTTGAAGGCTTTGAGTTGCAGCAGGGTACCATGGATGACGTGTTTCTGGCAGTTACTGGAAAGAGCTTGAAAGGAGGCAACATATGAGCGAGATCAAAGCAATGACAAAGAGAAATCTGTTAATTTATTTTCGAGACAAAAGTGCTGTCTTTTTTTCGATATTATCAGCACTGATTTTGCTTGCCATTATGGTTGTCTTTCTTGGAGAGTCGTCATCAGAGGGTTTGCTTGACGCATTGAACCAATATGGAACTGGCACAGCAGAGGAAAATGCAAAAAATGCCTCGTGGCTGGTTCAATTGTGGATTATGGGTGGTATTCTGGGTATTAACAGCGTAACAGTGTCGCTAACTGCGATTGGTGCAATGGTAGAGGATGAAGAAAGAGGACGGCTTCGCGCCTTTTATGTGACACCAGCAAGTCGTTTTTATCTGTCACTGGGTTATATTTTGTCAGCTTGGGTTAGTGGTATGGTGATTTGCCTTACGACATTGGCAGTGGGAGAAGGGTTCTTTGCATTAAAAGGACATCCAGTACTTGGAATTGTTGATCTGGTATCACTTGTCGGTGTGATTGCATTAAATACGTTTGTATTTTCAGCAGTTGGCTATTTGGCAGCATTGTTTATACGCACAGGAAGTGCATGGAGTGGTATGTTGACTGTGGCTGGTACACTTGTAGGTTTCTTGGGTGGTACTTACATTCCAGTGGCGTCCATGTCTGAATGGCTTCAAAATGTGGTAAAACTTCTTCCAGTGATTCATGGAACTGCTTTGATGCGAAGATTTTGTATGCAAAGTGCATCTAAAACAGTTTTTGCAGGAATGTCAGATACCGTACAGACTGTATTTTTCGAACAGATGGGTGTCACACTAAAAAATGGCTCACAGACAATCAGTATATTGGGACAGATTTTACTATTGATTGTTTGGGCAGTGGTTGTCATCGTAATTGCAGCTGCAATCGCAAAACGAAGAAAATTAAAAGATCGCTAAAGGTCTGAGAGGTGGGATTTTATGAAAGTAACAATACAGGAGTGTTCGGCAGAGGAGGAAGAGGAAGTCATCATCCGATGCCGTGGAATAGATGAAAGAATCAGTCGACTTCTTAAGGCACTCCAATCCGATCAGGAAAAATTGACGGTATTTGACGGAGAAAAAATGCATCAAGTACAGCTTCGCGATATCTGCTATTTTGAGGCAGTTGACAATCGTGTGTTTGCCTATCTGGATACAAAAGTATTTGAAATTCATTCAAAGTTGTATGAGTTAGAGCAGCAGTATGGAAATGCAGATTTTTTCAGAGTCTCAAAATCAGTCATCGTAAATTTATCAAAGGTCGATCATTTTAGTCCAATGTTTCAGGGACGCATGGATGCCTGCATGACAAACAAAGAGCATGTCGTAATATCCAGACAATACGTTTCACTTTTAAAGGTTCGATTAGGACTAAAAAATTAGAAGGGAGAAGGAACATGACAAAATTCGAGTTCGTTTTGAATAAATTTTATGAAATTACAGCGTGGTCGCTGTTTGCGGCGGTTGCTATGACAGTATTAAACGGAGGCTATGACACGGTTCCAGCCTCTCTTTTGTGGCAGATTCCATTATTGTCATTTTTAGGAGCACTTTCTTCTCTGATTTATCCTTGGGATCGCAGCATGACAAGAAAAGAGTTTGTGATTCGCATTGCCATTCACTATCTGATTATGAATGGGATTGTGCTTGGTGGTGGCAGCTTGTTTGGCTGGTTTGATATTCATGAGCCGCTGCAGGTTACTATGATGGCATTATCCGTTGCCATTATCTTTTTTATTATTTCCTTGTATTCGTGGACGAAGGGAAATCGAGAGGCACAAAAGCTGAACCAGCGTTTGAAAAAGCGTAATGACAACGAATCATGATAAATCGAAAAAATATAGTAAATCACATAATTAGACTAGCAGTGAAATTAACTTTTATTGTGTGATTGATTCTGACTTTTAACTTCAATGTGGTGCTGCGCCCGAAATTTATCAATGGTGGCAAGCCCGGCATCAGATACAGGACGAATCCACTTTCCAGAGTAGAGATGACACTGCATGATAATGTAGCGGATTGGCTCATCAATATAGCAGAACGCAAACACGAGAAGAAATGGTGCATGAAAATAAAAATTAGAAAGATATACAAACGGAAGCACCATAAGATACATGAATGTAATCTCCATAATGGAACCAAAAGCGGCATCTCCGGCAGAACGGTAGGTGTCGTTTTGTGTCCAGTTTCCCATACGGATGATGGCAGCAATGCTGTAAATGATAAGCATGCCAGTACCAATTTTATATGATTTTCCTGAAAGGCCGAGCGTATGAAGAAGTGGATTGTGAACGAGCAAAAGTGTCAGACAGGCAATGCTTATAATGGCGCTGCACAGATAAACCAGACGTTTAGCGCGCTCAAAGGCAAGCTCGTGATTGCCGGCGCCAACTTCTTTTCCAACGAGAATCGAGGCTGCATTGGAAAAACCGCTAAAGAATGCAATGACAAGACCTTCCATAGTACGAAAGACAGCGACGGCAGCGATTGCCTGTTCACTTTGACGTCCCAGAACAACGTTAATCATCATATTTCCAACACCAATCAGAACTTCGTTGCAGATGATTGGGAAGCACTTGATCAGGTAATTTTGCAGAGATTCCTTTGTCCAGCGAAAATGTTTGGAAAATTCCAAGACAAATGGAATCCTTTGATGAAGGATAAATCCAATCAAAATTAAAAGATTCACAACACCGGCAAGAACAGTTCCGACAGCAGCACCAGCGGCACCCATTTCTGGAAGTCCAAATTTTCCAAAAATAAAAAGATAGTTAAAAAAGCAATTGGCGATAACAGAGGCGATGCCGCCATAAAGCGGAATTTTCACGCGTTCGATGGAACGAAGCAGTGCACTCATTGCCATTGACAAAACCTGGAGCGGGTACGCAAAGCCAACAATTCTAAGGTAAGAAATACCAATCGCCTGAATTTCAGGCTTGTCGGTGTAGACACCCATGATAAAAGAAGGTGCTCCGATTGCAAGGCCGGCAAAAATAAGAGCAACGGTCATCATAAAAAGAAGCGTCATTCCATAAGAGCGAGTAATTCCATCATGATCCTTTGCTCCCCAGTATTGAGCGAAAAACAGCATTCCGCCGCCAATAAAACCCCAGTATCCAGAGAACATCAAACTGGAAAATTGAGCACATAGTCCGACAGCACCGACCGCTTTTTCTCCGATAGAAGCCAGCATAATTGTGTCAACCATACTGCCTGTGGTGGTGAGCAGATTCTGGAGGGCTACTGGTATCGCAATAATGGCAATGTGCTTTAGAAAGTACCCCCAGTCAAATTTTTTCTGCTTCATAAGAAAAACCTCCCCAAAAACAATAATAAAATGCAGAAGCAGCGCTAGTATATCATGGTTTAATATGTTTTTCCATGTAGGATTTTACTTAAATGATATACTTTTTGGAAGAATATGGTCTTGCCATTTTTGTCGTGCTGTACTATAATGACGACAAAAGAAAAGACAGGCAGGTGATGTAGTGAAATATAAAAAAGGAAAATTGTGGAAGATTCCAACGCTTGTCGTATGTGCAGTTTTATTTGGACTATTGGCGGCTGATATCAGTGGATCATATGTGACTGCACCGATTGATGTTGCAGCGTATCATATTTTAAGGTCATTTGAGAGCAGTGCAGCGACAGGATTTTTCAAAATAATGACTAACATGGTTCATCCAGTAGTACTTTTAGTAATAAGTCTTTCGATGATTCATATTTTAAAGCAGCGTAAATATTTTATAGCTTTGCTTGGAAATTTGATTTTGACAGTCCTTTTGAATGTAGCAATCAAGGGTAGTTTTATGAGAATACGTCCGCCGCAGGAGATGCATCTTGTTATGGAGAGTGGTTATAGCTTTCCGAGTGGACATGCCATGGTGGCAGCGTCATTTTATGGATTTCTTGCGTATATGCTTAAGCAGGCAGACTTGAAAAAAAGTCAAAGATATGCGTTTACAGTGCTTAATGCGCTGATTGTATTTTTAGTTGGCTGCAGCCGAATTTATCTTGGCGTGCATTATGCAACTGACGTTATTGGTGGATTTTGCGTTTCAGTAATGTATCTGATTTTATATACTGAGGTTATTAGTCATTACTTTGCAGCAGAGGCATTAGATGCGGCACATCATCATTTAGATGTAAAGCAAGAGCTTGTTTTAAGTTTTGCCTATGCATTTCGAGGTATATTTGATGGCATCAAAAATGAACGAAATATGATGATACATTATTCAGTAGTTGTATTAGTTATAGTTTTTGGTGTCACATTAAAGCTGACAGTGACCGAATGGGGCATTTGCCTTATATTATGTGGAATGGTCATTGCACTTGAGCAGGTCAATACTGCAATAGAAGCAGTAGTTGATCTGGTGACAGAGGAACACAAAGAGCTGGCACGTTTAGCGAAAGACACAGCGGCAGGTGCTGTGCTTGTAGCAGCCATCACGGCAGCCATTGTAGGCGGATTAATTTTCTTCCCTAAATTGGCACAGCTTTTTGGATTATAAATTTAACACAAGCAGAAAGGCAGGTAACAGTATGGATTTTAAGGTAACAGATCTTGTAAAGAATGTGGTTTGGGCAGGTATTGGTGCAGCAGCAGTGACAACCGAGAAGGCAAAGGATGTTGCGGATGAACTCGTAAAAAAGGGAAGCCTGACCGTAGAGCAGGGAAAGGTGTTAAACGAGGAACTTAAACACAACATTAAAGAAACCTTGGATAATAAGAAAAAAAAGGATGCTTCTGTTGAGGAACTGCTGTCAGCGATGACACCAGATCAGATTGATGCTTTAAAGGAGCTGTTAAATAAGGCAGCTAAGCCACAGGAGGAAGAGGTAAAGGCAGAAGCACCACAGGATGAAGAACAAAAGGCAGAGCAAAAAGAGAATACACAGGATGAGTGAGAGAGAAGACAGATCGAGACTTTCTGAAATCATGCAGGTACTGCGGCGTTATCGCATTACAAAAGGGATAACGCCGGTAAAAGTACGTGAGATATTAGAAGAACTAGGACCAACTTATGTAAAGCTGGGACAAATTCTTTCAATACGAACAGATTTAATTTCATCTGAGTATTGCAAAGAGCTGCAGAAGCTGCGCTCTCAGGTCAGCCCAATGCCATATGATGAGGTTAGGGCTGTACTTTACGAAGCATACAAAAAAGACCCGGAGGATGTTTTTGCATCAATTGTAAAGACTCCAATCGGGTCTGCTTCGATTGCGCAGGTTCATGAAGCCTTTCTTAAAAGTGGTGAGCATGTGGTTCTCAAGGTTCAAAGGCGCGGCATTTATGGAACCATGGAAAGAGATGTTGCCATGATGCAGCGTATGCTTCGTTTTGTGCCGCCTGCCCTGAAAGGTCTTGTTGATTTAGAGCGAGTGATAAGTGAGTTTTGGTCAGCAGCTAAAGAGGAAATGGATTTTCTTCGTGAAGCTGCAAATATGGAAACATTTTCAAAAAACAATGAGAATGTCGTTTTTGTTGCGTCTCCTAAGTTGTATAGGGAACTGACAACGGCACAGGTTCTCGTCATGGAGTATATTGATGGCTACAGTGTTTCAGATACGCATACATTAGAGCAGGAGGGATACGACCTAGTTGAAATAGGAGAAAAGCTTGCTGACAATTATGTGCGTCAGATTATGCAGGATGGATTTTTCCATGCCGATCCACATCCAGGAAATCTTCGGATTCGCGGTGGGAAAATTGTTTGGCTTGATATGGGAATGATGGGACGCCTAACGCCAAGAGACAAAAGCCTGATAGCAAAAGCAGTAAAGGCAATCGCAAGAGGAAATAATTCTGAGCTAGTGGATGTGATATTGGCGCTTGGCATTTTTCATGGAAAACCAAATCGAATCCGATTATATACTGATATTGAAGGACTCATGACGCGTTATGGCACGATGGATATCGGAAGCATTGATATTGCTGCACTGTTAACAGAGCTGATAGAGATTATGAGTGCCAATGAGCTTGCAATGCCGGCACAGCTGACACTTCTCGCAAGAGGAATGACGACAATTGAGGGTGTAATTGCAGATTTAAGCCCTCAGGTCAATATCGTGGAGGTAGCGTCGGGACGTATTTCGGCATCATTTTGGGAAAATGTAAATTGGAAGGAAGAACTCAAAAATGAGGGAAGCCAGCTGTATCGCTCCATTAATAGGGCAATGGACATTCCCGTAATAATGGCAGATCTTTTACAGAGCTATCGAAATAATGAGACGAGAATTAAGCTTGATCTTCATGCGACAGAGGATTTGTCACAGATGCTTGAAAAGCTTGTCTCAAAGATGGTTATGGGACTTGTTATAGCAGCACTTCTTCTGGCATCAAGTATTTTATGTACAACACAAATGCAGCCGCACCTGTTTGGAATACCAGCGCTTGGTTTTCTCGGCTACATCATGGCGCTTGGCCTTGCAGGTTATCTAGTGTGGGAGCATTTTAAAAACAAAAATAAATAGCATGCATTAGGCGTGTGATAGCAAAGGCAGGTTTAGGATGATACCATTTGCGATTTTATCAGGCAAAATAAAGACAAGGACAGATGAAAAAGAGATTCGCCTTTTGGAGCTGTCACCTGATTATTTTACCTTTCGTCTGTTAAAAGAACAGGCACAAAAATATGAACAGCAGTTATCAGATGCAGGACAGCAAGGCAACATAGTGCTGTCCTTTTTTCAGTTTCAAAAGAGAAGCTATCATGAAGTGATACTAAATTGTACACGGGACGTTGTAAAAATTGAATTGATGCCGCAAAAACAGATGGAGGGGCTTGTCTGCGAGATTCGTGTTGATGTAAAAAACGAAGAATACAGTATATATACGGAACGCTTTAATAAGGAGTATCTGAATTATATATATTTAAAGCTGGATGAGACAGAGGCAGATATGTCAAAGGCATTAGTTGGCTATCCGTCAGAAAAGGAACAAACTTATTCAGATACATTAAAGAAACAGCGAGCAGCATGGACACAAGTACCTAATGAAGCAAAGAAGTCACTGGCAGAGCGAGTAGATGGCATTGAGCTAGATAACCCGGCCTGGTATCAGGCATATCTGTCAAAGCCTCTTAAGGATTTTATTTCTCTTTATTGGGAAAGCAGTGGATGGATTGATATAGATTTATGTAAGATTGCATGGCGTATACCAAAATATTTTTATATTGGAAATGCATATTGTTTTCATCTGTTTCCTAAAAAGACACAGTTAGAGGCTATGCTTGAAAAGACATGGGGTGATCATATTTTCCCTGTTTGTGTGTTTGCACCTGTTGAAGAAAAAGATCTAATAAAAATAGAAGAAATATTAAAGCTTCTTTCAGATTGGTGTAAAAATAAATGTGTAAAAATTGAGCTTGTAATAAATGATTGGGGAATGGCAGGTCTGATCAGAAAAAAATATCCGAGTCAGTTTTTGCTGACGCTTGGCTGCCTTTTATCAAAACAAAGACGTGACACAAGAATGAACTATGTTAATAGAAATGACAGTGAGTTTAGTAAAGAAAAAAGTCATGTAGATGCTCCATTTTATAGACAGTATCTTGCCAAGCATTTTAATATAACGCGTGTGTCATTTCAAAACAGCGGCATTGATCAATCATTTTTTACGCCGGACAGTATGATTGGCATGACTCTTCATTTTCCATATTTTCAAATGAATACTTCTGGATGGTGTCCGCTTTTGGCAATGCTTTACAGAGGCAGCAGAGGAAGGCAGAAAGCAGTTGATGATTGCCATTGTGAATGTATGACATATGCATTTGAGTATCCTGATTTTCTTTGCATGACAGGGCGGTATAACAGTATTTTTGGATATAATGATTCGATTAGAATAGAAAAAGAAGGAGTTCGTCTTGTGGCTGGATTTTTAAATACACCATTAAAAAACGATTCGGCAAAGGGGACAAAGCTATGAAAATTACGGCAGGATTAGGCTCTGTTGATGATTATCTTCCTTATGTGGAAGCAGGGGCAGATGAATTTTTTTGCGGCTATGTGCCATATGAATGGATGAAAAACGGAGGATTGACATATCCGCTAAATCGCAGAGAGGTGCTTTATTATAACGTGCAGATCGGATCTGAAAGTGAAATGGAGATCTTAGCAGCACTTGTCAGAAGAAAGAAAAAAATAGTCACAGTAGCGTTAAATGGATTATTTTATGCACCTCATCAATATCCGATGATAGAAGCACTTATTAAGCGTTTGTTTCATATGGGTTTTTCGTCATTTATTGTTGGAGATATGGCGCTGCTTGTCTTTTTAAAAAAGAATCTGACAGTTCCGGCAGAAATTCATGTAAGTGGTGAAATGTCGGAATCAAATCATATAATGATTGATGAGATGAGGAGTCTTGGTGCAAAACGGATTATTTTTCATCGTAAGGTAACACCGCAGGAGATGAAAAGCTGTATTGATTATCAAAAAATGCAGTATCCAAAACAGCCGCTCGAGTATGAAGCTTTTGCATTAAATGAGCTTTGTCATTTTACAGGTGCATTTTGCAGCAGTCTTCATTGTGATGAATTAGCACCTGCCTGCCGTCTGCCTTATAGACTTATAAGAACAGAACAAGCAGATATTTTGAATTATAAGAGACAGCCCGATCAGGCAGATCTGGAAAATGCAGGAGAGGATTTTGTGCTTGGACAAAGCGGATGTGGTCTGTGTGCACTTTGGCAGCTGCGAGATGCAGGCATTACTCATATTAAGCTTGTAAGCCGGGGAAATTATACGGCGGATACCATAGAAGATATCCGCCAATTAAAAAATGCTCTTAATATTTTAGAACAATCAGCCTGCGAAAAAGACTATAAAAAACAAATGAAAAGTAGGCTGTTTGCAAATGACTGCAGCCATAACTGCTATTATTTGACAGAAAATCGAGCGTAGAATAAGCATTCTAGCACAAGATTCTTAAATTTCAGGCAGAAGTTTATAATGACCACTGTGTGCGAAGCCATGCATCTGCAAGACAAGGCCAAATGGAAACTTCTGCGTTAGGCTCACGTGAACAAGGATTACCAGGCATATGATTTGGAAATTCTCTTTCTAAATCTGCCAGCTTTTCTTTGGATACGTCAACATTGGCAGTACCAGCTTTAATCGCATCAATAGTATATTTGAATGGATCTAGTGTATACAGTTCACCGAAGATTCCCTGTGCCCAGGAAGCTGTTGCCAAAGAAAGTCCATGAGGACCCTGTGAGAAAACATGATGAGCAAAGGAAACACCATTTTTTTTGCAGGCATCAGCAAAAAGATAACTGTTTTCAACAGGAACTACTTCATCAGTTACAGTCTGCCACAGAAAGCTAGGAGGTGTCTGTGAAGTTACCTGTGTCTCAAGAGACATATATTTTAATTCATCTGCTGTTGGGTTAGCACCAAGCAGATTTTGCATGGAGCCTTCATGTGTATAAGGACCAGAGGTAATAACAGGGTAACATAGAAGCATTGCATCTGGTCTTGCACTGACATTACTATAGAGCGGATTTTTTTCTTCAATATCATTATAATGTACGCCCTCGCTGGCAGTCAGATGGCCGCCGGCAGAAAAGCCACATGTTGCAATGCAGTCTGGCTTGATGCTGTATTCATTGCTGCGGCTTCTGACAATGCGAACAGCACGCGCAAGATCACGCATTGGCTGATCCTTAAGAGGGATTGTTCCAAGCAGATTTGTCGTGTAGGTGAGAACAAAAGTCTGATAACCCTTATGGTAGAAATCAAGAGCGACAATGCCTGCCTCTGTTGGTGATGCAATATAGTAGGCGCCTCCTGGAACAACGAGCACACAAGGACGCTCTTTATTGTCTTCATGAAGATAGCCAGTCAGAAACGGAACAAATCCGTAGCCCTGAGGCCAGGTGTATTCACCATCTTCCCAGATTGAAAAACGAATTGTTTTCATAAAAAAATACCATGCCTTTCCGTATAAATTGCAGCAAAGCTGCTTTTCTTTTTTATAGCACTATTCAGGCTGAATGGCAAGCAGAAAGTTATGTGTAGACATTTTAACATGGATATGGTAGCATTATTATGAAGAGTTCGGGAGTACAAAGTACGTAGTAATCTGGTATTAAATATCATAATGATGGAAAGAAGGAGGAAAACCATATGAGAGTATTAATTTTATCGTGCGGTACAGGCGGAGGACATAATGCAGCAGCAAGTGCGATGAAGGAAGCGTTAGAGGCGCGTGGTCACAGTGCAGATGTATTGAATCCATATACATTAAAAACTAATAAGCTAGCCAAAATTATCGACGTTGTCTATGTACGGCTGGTGCAGATATCTCCGACATTATTTGGCTGTGTTTATAAAATTGGTGATGCCTACCGCAGACTGCCATGGCGTTCACCAGTCTATTTTGTAAATGCACAGATGGTTCCTGTTATGGATAAGTATTTAAAGGAAAATAAATATGACGCGATTTTAATGCCGCATCTGTTTCCGGCGGAGATGGTAACGCAGATGAAGGCAAAAGGGATCAATCTTCCTCCAACGATTTTTGTTGCGACTGACTATGTGTGTACCCCATTTACGGAAGAAACCAATTGTGATGCGTATGTAATTCCATCAAGACATGTAAGGTATGATTTTTTAAGAAGAGGAATACCAGAAGAAAAGATAAAATCACTTGGCATTCCTGTTCGAAAGGAGTTTGCTAAAAAGGTTTCAAAAGAGGAAGCCAGAAAAGAGCTTGGATTAGAGGAAGATACATTTTATCTGCTTGTAAGTGCAGGTAGCATGGGAGCGGGCGGAATTGTGAAAACAATTAAGCTTTTGTATCGTTGGTGCAAAAAGCAAAATAAGAAGCTTGAGAAAAAACGTAAGAAAGAGAATGAAAATCAGCGTCAGACAAAGTTGATTATTATATGCGGAAATAATAAGGTACTGTATGAGACACTGCAAAAAATTGTTGGCGATGATGATTGTGTTATATTGACTGGATTTACAAAGCAGATGGCACTTTATCTGAAGGCAAGTGATGTGTGTATTACAAAGCCTGGTGGTCTTTCAAGTACAGAGGCTGCAGTTGCCAATATACCATTTATACATGCAATGGCAATTCCAGGCTGTGAAACAAGAAATCTTGAATTTTTTGAATCATGCGGCATGAGCATAGGTGTGAAAAAAACAAAGGGTCAGCTGATTCGTGCAGTGAATAGAATACAGGGTAAGGAGCTTTGTGAGACAATGAAGCTGGCACAAAGAAAATTTGTGCGTCCAGACAGTGGCATGGCGATCTGCCGTCTGACAGAAAAAATGGTACGGAATGTAAATTTATAGTAACTACAATTTCAAATAGATCTAAGTAGTTACAATTTAAACAAAAAAGCCGGTTGACCTTAGTGGCCAGCCGGTTTCTTGTTTAATAGATCGTGTTCCCAGGTCAGATCCGCATGAGCGAGTCTGTAGAAAAGAATTAAAAGAGGAACAAGAGCGATCCAGATTGATTTTTCATTCATAAATTTACAGAAGACTGAAAGTAAGAAAGCACCAACACAGAAGCAGACAATCATGCCAAGATGTTCCATACCACGATGAAAACCTTTCTGATCATGCTTTCTAAATAGCTTTGCAACGCCAATTCCAACCTGACGAATATGGTTGGTGCAGAAGGTTGTTGCCATCGGAATACCCTCAGCTTGACGGAATGTATTATACTGCATTGAGGCAATAAAGTTAACAGCGACCTGAACAACAGGATCTGGTACTGTTGTTGGAATAAATCCAATAATAAAAAGAATAAGTGCTTCAAATCCAACAAGCCAAGTGTCCCAGCGAAACAGGCCGTAGTGCTTTATTGGTGTAGGGAGAATCTCAGAGGCAATCGCACCAAGAACATAAGCAGATATTGGAATAAAATAGAAAAGTGCGTGCTTAAAGTTGCCCTCTCCAAGTGAAATTCCCAGCATCAAAAAGTTTGCCGTCTGTGCATTACAGAAAACACCGCCACGTACAACATATGTGTAAGCACCCATAATACCGGAAGTCAGCATTAAAAGATAGAAAACACTTACATGTTCGCATGTAAGGTAACCAGAAGAATCATGTCTCAATTTCAGAGTCATTGCAGAACATCTCCTTAATGAAATAGTAGTGTAAAGACATACAATACACTACATATTATTATAAAGCAAAAAGTGATTTTGGACTATGCGCGAAAAGGACAAAAAAACAATGAAAAATATATCGCAAGTTGTCAGTTTCGGGGAAAAGAAATAAAAAGTTCAAGATACTGAACTTCAAAAATAAAACTTGAACTTTTACGGCTGCCGTGCTATAGTGTGCATGTAGGAAATTGAACTAAGATAATAAGGAGTGGATATGGCAGCATTTGCAGAGCGATTGAAAGAGGCTATGGAATTAAAGGGGCTAAAACAGGCAGATGTTATTCGTCTGGCACAGCCATTTGGAGAGCCGGTCGGCATTCGGATCGGCAAGAGCCATATGAGTCAATATGTAAGTGGCAAGACAGAGCCAAGGCGTGATATTTTAAAGGTTTTGGCTCAGGCGCTTGAGGTAGATTATCTGTGGCTTGAAGGCGATGATGTGGCAATGACAGCAGACAGTCAGCCGGCAAAAGAGCAGCAGAGTAAAAATTCATGGAGTATAGGAGAAGACGGTATGAGAACATTTAATAAATCATCAAAGCTGGACAATGTATTGTATGATGTGAGAGGACCGGTTGTAGAGGAAGCAAAGAGAATGGAAGATGCAGGTATGCATGTTCTGAAATTAAACATCGGAAATCCGGCACCGTTTGGCTTTCGTACACCAGAAGAGGTTATCTTTGATATGCGCCAGCAGCTTACTGAGTGTGAGGGATACTCTGATTCTAAGGGCTTATTCTCAGCAAGAAAGGCAATCATGCAGTATGCACAGTTAAAGAATCTTCCGAATGTTACGATCAATGACATCTATACAGGAAATGGCGTCAGTGAGCTTATCAATCTGTCTATGCAGGCACTTCTTGATGAGGGAGATGAGATTTTAATTCCGTCACCTGATTATCCGCTGTGGACAGCAACCGCTACACTTGCTGGTGGAAAGGTTGTTCACTATATTTGTGATGAACAGGCAGAATGGTATCCTGATATGGATGATATTAAAAAGAAGATAACAGACCGTACAAAGGCCATTGTTTTAATTAATCCAAACAATCCGACTGGCGCATTATATCCAAAGGAAGTATTGATGGAGATTGTAAAAATTGCAAGAGAGCATCAGTTAATCATTTTCTCAGATGAGATTTATGATCGTCTTGTTATGGATGGAGAAGAGCATATCTCAATTGCATCGTTGGCACCAGATCTGTTTTGCGTAACATTCAGCGGCCTTTCTAAATCTCACATGATTGCAGGTTTTCGTATTGGCTGGATGATCTTAAGCGGAAAGAAGGAGATGGCAAAGGATTATATTGAAGGCTTAAACATGCTTTCTAACATGCGACTTTGCTCCAACGTTCCGGCACAGTCTATCGTACAGACTGCACTCGGAGGATATCAGAGCGTAAATAATTATATTATACCAGGCGGCCGTATTTATGAGCAGAGAGAGTATATCTATAAGGTATTAAATGATATTCCGGGCATCAGTGTTGTAAAGCCAAAGGCAGCTTTTTATGCCTTCCCAAAGATCGATACAAAACGCTTCAATATTTTAGATGATGAGAAATTTGCCCTTGATTTCTTAAAGGAGAAGAAGGTTCTGATCGTACATGGAGGTGGCTTTAACTGGAAGCAGCCAGATCATTTCCGTATTGTATATCTGCCTCGTATTGAGATACTTGAGGAATCATTAAACAATTTGCGTGATTTCTTATCGACATATCAGCAGTAACCCTCGCAAAAAATTAAAAAAACCGTAAGAATCACTTCCTTGTGTTTGATACATCACTGTGATATAGTAAAAGAAAAAGCTGTGTCGAAAGATGCAAAACAGTGCAGTCAAATGTGATGCGCATGGGGAGGACGGATGAAAAAACAAATTATACTTTTTGTGCTCCTGTTGTCGCTTATGACAGCAGGAGTTTTTCCTTTACAGAATACGATTGGCTATGCAAGCGAGTCATCAGGAAGAAAGATCGTGACTATTGTTTTTGATGATTCCTTTAGTATGGCAAATGAGAATCGCTACTCGAATGCTAATTATGCGATTCAGGCATTTATTGCGCTTTTAAATGAAGAGGATGAACTTCATTTAATTTATATGAGTGATGCTGCAAGACAGCTGGCGGCGCAACCGGGAAATTTTGATCCGTCAGCGATTGCAAAAGATATTGACCTGACAAATCCGCAATCAGGTGCCGATCAGGTGAGAAATAATCCGTGGCAGGGTGCAGGAACACCGTTTGGTGCAGTGCAGATGGGATACAATGAATTAGTATCTCATGAAGATACTGATTCTTCCACACAATATTATCTGATTGTATTGTCAGATGGTGGTTTTATGGACGATGCGACAAATCAGATTACGATTGACACTGGGACTGTGCAGGGACAGTTTGAATCCTTTTATGGAACCTTGATGCCAAATCAGGCACATATGAATACATATTATCTGGCAATTGGTGCAGAGGCAGTGGCGCTTACTGATAGGCCAGATCTTAACTTTCATGCGCAGACGGCGTCAGATGGCCAGAGTATGATTCATGCAATAGGCGCGTTAGCTGATACTATTTCAGGCCGCTATCGTCTTGATGCTTCAGAGATTTCTGTTTATGATACGCTTGTCAGTTTTACTAGCGAACTTCCATTAAAGAGTGTATCCTTTTTATCGCAGGGAAGAGAGGCAGCAGTATCTTCTGTTACTGGACCAAATGGCGAAAACTATGAAATAAGACGAAACGTGACTCTTGCACCAGATGGATACAATGCCGATCCATCACTTTTTGGAAATGCAATCGTGACTGATGCAGGTGGTGCGAATATGCCTGCAGGTACATATCAGGTGCAGTTTACAGCAGGAGTTGATCCGGCCAGTCTGAATGTTATGATTGAACCGGCTGTAGAGTGCCGTCTGGCTGTACAATATAATGGGGAGACAGTTTCGGCAGAAAAATTAGCAGAAATTCCAGAGGGTGAGACAGTGACGATCACGGCGCAGGCTGTTGAGAGCGGAACCGATACGGTGGTTGATAGTTCATTTTTGGAGGAAGGAACTGCCAATACACTTGTCTACGAAGTAGATGGAAATGAGGCTGCACGTTCTGATACAGGCAAGCTGACGATCACTTTACAGCTTGGTGAGGGGCGCATAAGCGGACAAATTCAGATGCCAGGATTTTTGCCAAAGACGGCAGATGAGCGTTTTACGACAAAGTCAAAAGTTGTATATCGTGTAGAATCAGATGCAGCTGATGTATCTGTGCGTCAGAATGAGTTAGATTCCTGCGAAGAAATTCGTTTTTACCTTACAGCAGATGGCGTGAAAATGAGTGCTGATGAAGCAAAGAATTATCCACTTTCAACACCAGTATTAACTGGTGCAGAGGTGGAGTATGAGTGGTACCAGGATGAGGATAGTGGTGAGTGGATTTTTAAGCCAAAGGGTGAAACAGACAGTACTGGCACACTTACGGTTTATGTAGAAAATGAAGAATTAGAGGCATCAGGTCAGGCTATTATTGATGTGATTCCAAGAATACATTATCAGATTATACAGATTGGTGGACAGGATGCTCATGCAGCGCAGACATCTCTTGGGCAAATGGAGCCAATAAAGTTTCAGATTACAGCTGATGCAGAGGTACTTGATAGGGCAGCAATTGATGCACTAAAGACAAAGCCTGCTTTAGCTGTTAAGATGACAGACAGCTCATTTTTTATATGGAAAACAGGCGAAAAAAGAAATGGCATTTCTGGACGGTGGTATATTGAAGATGATGGAACATGTGTATACCAGCCGAAAGGCCTAAGCTGGTTTTATGGAACTGGAGAAGTGGCACTGACACTCCCTGAGGAGGCATCGTGTACGGCAGTCTTTACAATAGAGGAAAGAAGTTTTCTTTATTGGATACCGATTGGTTTTGTCTTATTCTCACTTTTTCTTCTCTGGTGTATCATAGGGTGGATTCGTCAGCCTAAATTCAACAATCAGATCATGGAGATTGTGGTATATACAAAGTTTGGAAGTGCAATTCAGGAATCACCGCGCATCAAGGTTATGAAGCGTCGCATCGGATTGATTCCATATCGTGCATGTCGCATGCGTGTAGGTGATCTTGTATTTATTGCAGTGCCAGGTCGAAAAATCGTACTAGATAAGGATTGTGTGAGAGGACGCGTTGTATATTCAGGTAAGGTTCGGTTTATGGGAAGAAGTGCAGGAAACATGAAACGTTTGCTTCGTATGATGGAACCGGCAAAGCGTGATGTGCGCATGGTGCGCGGCATGGAACTTTATGTGGCACCAGATAAAAATGCGCAGGCGCTGACGGGATACCGTATTACAGGGTAAGCAGAAAGGTATGGGTATTGGTATGGATGCATATGAGCAGATGGGAAGAGAACTTTTTGAAAAAAGTCAGGGTGCACCGATATTGCTGATTGGTATGGGCGGTGTCGGAGGACGCATTGTGGCACAGATAGATAAAATGCTGGCAAAGGATTCACCAAGGCGCGATAAGGTGGCGATTCTTGCAATTGACACAAATGTAAAGGATCTTAGAAAACTGCGTGAGCAGGGAATAGAGACAATTCAGATCAGTGATGAGCGTCTGGTTCGTCAATATTTGAAGGATCATCCGCAGTATATGAGTTGGTTTCCGAATAACATTTTTTTGAATAACAGAGGAATGCTTGAGGGCGCTGGACAGATTAGAGCAATATCTAGACTCGCAGCACTAGCTGCTGAGGAAGAAGGAAAGTTTCGTCCGATTGAAGAGGCAGTCAGAAAAATTGCAGCTGTCACGGGAAGTGGATTAAAGGAAAACATAATGACGATGGTTGTCGGATCAATATGCGGCGGTACAGGAGCAGGTATGTTTATCCAGATTCCCTTTTACGTCAAAAAAATCATTCAAAAGGTGCTTGCAATTCCAAATGTGATGGTTAGAGGCATGTTTTTGGGACCTGATATTATGGCTCCTATTCAGCCGGGAGATTTAAATCGTCAGGCTGTATATGTTAATGCATATGCCTGCCTAAAAGAATTAAATGCGTTTTATTTATTGCAGAGACGTGATGCCTCATCGTCACTTCTTCGCATGGAATATTATGATTACGGAGAAAATGAGGATCTTGAGGCAGAGGTGATGGAGTCGCGCCAGATGTATCAGGCAATTGCAAAGGATCTTTCGTCAAAGGGCGTGGCTGTATTAGATGAAGAAATACCAGAGGAGGTACAGGAGGAATATCTAAAGCGAAACGGAACTATTCCATATGATCATCTGTTTTTATTTGACAGCAGCTTTAATGGCGGCACGATTGGACAAAAGCAGCTGGCAGAGGTAGAGCGCATGATCGCGTCTATGGCATATGTGCATCTGCTTACAGATGTAGGAGAAATGCGCTGTCTGTTGAGGATAACTTTATTCTTTCCACGATTGGAAGTAATGGCATGGCTCGCTATGGAAGTGCGGGTCTTTGCAAGATTATTTATCCAGGCGAGCAGATCATGCAGTATTGCTCAATGAGATGGATTACAGAGCTTGTTGATTCTTATTGGATGCGTATTGATAAGCGCTTTGAAGAAGAACTTATTCTGGCAAGGGAAGAACAGGCAATGAATCCGCGTATTCAGCTGCCTGGAATTATCGAGCGTTATCAGGAGATTTTTTTGGAGGAGACATCAGGAGAACATGCAAGTATGGCATCCTTATATGCTCAGGTTTTCATGCAGAGTGATGATGGAACAGATTTTTCGCTTGCAGACCGCTTTTTGGAGCAGATTGAGGAGTTGATAGAGGATGCGACTTCAAAGGAAAGCCTGCAGCGCCTTGGAGAATCTTGTATGGATATTTCTATTGATCAATGGATTCAGTCACCGGAAGCAGCAAGACAGGGAGTAGCAACAAATAAGCAGTCAATTAGAAATTATAGGGCTGCTGTCATGAAGGTTATTGATGATACGAAATATTCACTTCCAAACCAAATGATTCCGGCAACGCTTAGCGCAATGATTCAGATGAGTGATCGTGACAGCTGTATTTCTCAGATTCTTGGACGTGTGCATCCGATTGCGGCTCGTTATCTTTTGTATGCGATTTTAGAGCAGACTGCAGCACGGGCAAGAGAGGCAAATGAGGATTGCTTTGGACTTGAGCTTGATCTGATCAGCACGGCAGATTATGATATAAGCGGCAAAAATCCAGGGCTTCCGATAGAGGCTATTCTTGGAAAAAGGATGAACCGCAAACAAATGCGTCAGGTACTTGAGGTGTATGAGGATGCATCTGGAAGAACAGCTGCAAATTTGACTGCATATTTGTCGGCACAGCTGCGCGCAAATGTTTATGAGACGCTGCAAAAACGTCTTGAAAAGCTGTGTGATCTGTACAGACGTTTTTTCAATGTATTAGAAAGCTCTACGGAGGATCTTAGAAGACAGCTTCGTGAGCTCAAAACGATGGGAAGACAGTCATCTGTAGGAGAACAATATATTTGCTGCAGTGAATCGTGTCTGGAAGCATTATATGAAAGATTTGCTCTTATGTGTCAGAATACAGGTGCCGAGCTTCCGCAGGAGTCGGCAAGAATGATTCTTCGAAATATTTACGGGGAGATGGAGCTGGAATTAAAGAAAAACAATATGGAAGACCGCCGCAGAGAAGATATGGCTTATAATAACCGCATGAGGACGATATTTAATCAGGCGGTGGCAGAGGTGATGCAGCAAAAAGCGCGTGAGCAGGCTTCTTCAGTAGTGGAAATAAGTATATATGATGCATTTGCACTTGAGATGCAGACAGAGCTTGGCATTGTGCGTGAGCATGATCGTGATCGTTATGATGCAATGCTGGATGCATGGATTAAAAGCAAGGTATCAGCTGCCATGACAATGGCGCAGCCTTGGATCGGCATATGCAATACAGTGGGTGCGACAACTATGTCTGTTTATCTTGCAATGCATCCTGACAATGCTGTTAGAATGGATAATACACCATCTGTCGAGGCGACAGCAGCACGTTATTTAAAAGAACGCACAACACCACAGGGTCATGCAGTTACTGTGCTGATTCATGATAATTTCCGTCAGAATGAATTGATTTGCTATAAGGCACGCTACAACTTGCTCATTGAAAATCTTGATAAATTCAAACGGGCAGGAGAGGCACATCGCTACTATGAGCAGCGAATCAACCGTATTGGTCAGCTGCCAGGTACGTCAAGAGAGTCAGAGATCATTACTGTAATCAATCCTCATTTAAATAAATATTGGTGCGAGGAGGGCTTTCTTCCAAGTATTTATCCATCGCAGCGAATTGTGGATGAAAAAAATAACATGCGAGCCTTTTTCTATGCACTAACACTTGAAAAACCTTGCTGTGTACGTTTGAAAAATACTAAGGGAAAAATATCATGGTGGTTTCTTCGTGGTATGGATACGATTCGCGTCAAGGCAGCAGGTGTCCCAATTGGAAGCTCTTATGCAGATCTGTATGAAGCGATGAAATTTAACAGGGATATGAAATATACACTTTTATATTATGGAAAAAATCATTTGCATCGTATAAAGGCTCAAAGCATGCAGGATCAGCTAGAGCAGGAAATTTACACGCAGCCGATAATTGCCGATATGATTCAGCAGGAGAAGGAGCCAGACGATGAAAACATGCTTGATATTTTTGAAAAGATGTCAAGAAGTATGGAAAGTGCACAGTTTAATCGTTTGTTAGAGGGATTGGCACAGTTTATTCGTGAGTATTGTGAGTATATGTTTGATAAGGACGAGGTCAAGGTAATATACGCATGCCGAAATATAAGAAATGCTATTGCAATATTCTCAAAGCTTTATCAAAGAAGCAAACAGGAAAAGCTTACATACAGAGAAGAACATTTATTGTCAGTTTTCCTTGAGCTTTATGAAGAAGATGACATGGCAGATTCAAATGCAGGATTAAGCAAAGTCCTTTATGATACTGATGATCCGGATGCAGAAGTTGCAGTCGCAAAAGATGAGCCAGGTGAGAAAATTTTTACAGATGATTATGATGATCTTGCCTAAACAAAGGCAGCGCTATAGTAAGGGGGTGAAAAAATGCTGTATGTGGTGAATGTGGAAGCGTGTATTCATCAGGAAAATTATGGTATTTTTTTCTATGAGCCTGCAGCAAAGCAAAAGATAGAGCTGTTTGAGGCAAAATGGACATTTGAGTCACTGACAGATGTGTTTTCACAAATTGCAGCGCATATAAACCGCCGCGAGTTTGAAGATAATGATTATCAGGTCATCGTATGTGTAAGAAAACATAAAAGAGCATCAAGACATCAGATGAATGCTCAGCTTATATGGCATGACACAACACTATATGCAAAGACACTCACAGCAAGAGCACTTGAGCAGTCTGGTATGACATCTGTACTGACTTCATCGTATACAAGAAAAATAAAAATTGTTTTTCAGTCTGAGCAGGAATATTTTGGAAGTGCACAGCAGATAAGCAGCTGGGAGGAGGAACAGGAAGGTCTTAGATCCTTTTTAGTAAGTCTGCAGGCTGCGTGTGAGGCGATACAAAATGATCAGAGTGATCATGAAGATATGTCTGGTGAGAAAAATTCATATGTCATGGTAGACAGCTTTGGACTGCCATCAGTGCTTACTCCTAAGGAGTGGGAGAATACTCTTTTTCAGGCGCTTAATGTTGCAGTGCTTAACGCAAAGAGGGAATCTTCACAGACATGGCTTCAAAGAAGGATTCTTTCTGTAATAGAGGAAGAAAAGTTGCTTGACGAGAAAATGAGAATGCCAGAGGAGGAACTTCCACAGATTGATAATATAGATTCGCCAGATGAAATATCAGATGACAATTATGGCGAATATATAAGCCATCGTCTTAGAAGTGTAATCGAAGGAAGTCAGATAGGGCGTGTATGTGAAGTTATTTATTGGCCGGTTGCAGCAAATAGCAGCCAGGCGAGTACACTTGCTATGTTTGGGCTTGTGGAGCTTTTGTGTATGCAAAAAGAAATCACACAAGAAAGCATACAGCGTTATTTGACACATGGAGATCCTCGTGCAGCCAAACAATTGCAGGAACACTTTTTGGATGTTCTGGATGGATACCGATATCAGCTTAGAAAAAAACGTCAGCAGATCATACGTGAAATTCAGGCAGAGCATGCAGACTTATATGCATCAAATGACCAAGAAACATCTTTTGAGCAGGAACAAAGGATTCGTATAGAACCTTTGATGGTTCCAAGTGCACCGCAGGAATATCAGGAGCATTTAAAAAATGTAAAGATGCAGCTTGACATCTGTGAGCTTTCTTTAAAAGAAGGAAAGAAAAGTGAGATGAAGGAGCGTATAGAGCAGGCCTCTGATATTCTTTTTAAGACAACAGATGGTTTAGAGGATGAGCTTGTGGCATATCAAAAGGCGGCAGCGAAGACACTTTATCGGGAGATAGAGCAGTCTGCTTCAATTGGTTTTGAATCAGTATCATCAGTAAATAAGCTAAGCGAAGCATCTATTCAAATAAAAAAAATACAGAAGCAAAAGACAGAAGCATCTGCAAAGGAAATGATCACAAAATGGAAGCAAGATATGCAGTTTCTTGTGCACTGCGCAAAGCTTACAGGATTCTTGCCATCATTTTTGTATCTGTGCGGCTGCATGGCATTTGCTGCAGGTGTCTATTTTCCAGTCCATAAGGGTGAAGGCGTACAGTCTGTGTATGCAGGTCTTTGCGCTATGGCTGTTATCATTATTTTTCTGGCGATGGGCAGTTTTAATATTTCTGGCTATTTTATGAAGGAGATTCGTAAGAGCTATGCACATTTGCAAAACCAGATAGAGCAAGTTTTGAAGGCGTATCAATTTAGAGCACAGGATTATGAAAATTGTCTAAATGAATGGCTGTGTGAATTTAATAAGCAGCAGTTTAAGAATGACCAGGCACAAAAAAATCAAGGTAAAAATGAGCAGGTATCAGCGCGTGCATGGCATCTTGCGAACATCAAGCGCATTTTAGATTTGCTGGATTCATTTGGGTTTGAGCAGAATAATCATGTGACTGTACAGACAGAAGATGCAACGATTGCATCACGCATTGTGCAGCCAATGGATTATAGTCAAAAAGAGCTTGGAAATGAATGCTATTGGCCAGTTTGGACAGAAAATGAGATTGAAAGGGGGCAGAGAAGGTGAAAGAAATTGTGACGATTATTTTTGCTTTATTATTTCTGGCACTTGATTTGTCTCTGATTGTTTCAGTAAAGAGGCTCATAAAGGCAGGAAGCAAGATTCAGGGAGCAGCGGCAGCTGTCTGCTATGGAATTTTTGGTGTTGTGGCTGTATTTGCGTGTGGAATTGGAAGCGAAGGCATGTATCAGTCAATGAAAAAGACAGCATTGTTTTCTTATATAAAAACAAACTTTTTGTCTGGAAGCAATCCGCAGGTTTTATACTTCCTTTTTTATATACTGCTGATTAATTTTGCAGTATGCATTGCTGGTCTTTTGATTTGGTGGTTTATTTTACTTATGAGCAAATTGACATGCGTGCAAAATGCAACCATATATATCAAAGAAAAAATGAGAAAACGTCCATTTACAACTATACTTGGCAAATGGCTCTGGAATCTTAGCAGTGCGATGCTCGTTTTATTTTTTATTCAGATTGTGTGCGGACTAATTGCAGTGTATGTGAAAATTCCAGAGTTTTCTTATATAAGAAAAACACAGTGGTTATATGGATTTTTTAGGCTTACGTTTTTGATTAGTCTTGTAATAGCTGGTGTTGGCAGGGCGCTTAGCTATGATGTCAAATGGTCACTTGAACAGGGAGCACCACAAGAGTCAGCAACACAAAAAGTTGAAAAAAAGCAAGCATCATATGAGCGATTGCTTTTGGGTGTTAATCTGAGGATGGCATCTGGAAGTGATTTGAAAACGGTACTTCCAGATTATCTGTATGAATGCTTTCAAAGACGCCGCAGAGTAGTTTTTCTATGCAGAGGAAAAGAAGAAAAATTGCATTGGCAGATGACTTTAACTGATATGCTTACAGGACGATTTGGTGAAATTTGCTTGATTAGAATTGGTGAAGCAATACACTTGAAGAATCGCGAAGATATTGATATACTGGTGGCAGATGCGGATGAATTTTTACATACAAATTTACAGCAAATTTGGTCGCAGTGGTTTTTTCAGGTTGGATTTGTCATTTTGTCTGATTCACATCGTTTTCTGTCAGATACGACACAGGCAGATGCTTTTTTCGCTCTTTGGAGACATATGACTAGTCAGGATTTTTCGCAAAGAGGCAGCAAATCTTCGATTCAGTATTTGTTTTTAGACTGTACAATGAGCGCACAGGAAAATGAAGCACTTGTTTATTATGCAGGAAGCGATGTTGAAGATCAAGCTGACTGGGAAAAAGAAGCATCTAATGAGGAGAGCAGAGAACTTGTTCCATGGCTTGTTGTATCACAGGTAGGTCTTTACAGAAGATTACTTCTTTTAATGAAGACAGAAAATGGGGTGCCTGAGAGTTGGCTTATCAGACAAAAAAAGCGCTTTGGTATGGAGCATGCATCAACAGAGGAGTTTCTAAAAAACGTATTGTCAGCTGTTCTTCCAGACTATCCGGTGCAGAACATCTATGATATATTTTCATTTGAGGAGGAGCCAGCCTGGCCGCATGGCAAATGGAAAGTTCGCTTAAGCGATGCAGCAGCAGAGGCAATTTTGACAAGAAGAGACACAGAGAAAAAGCTTGTCAGCACTCGACCAGGAATGATTCGCCTGCCGGATATGGTTTATGAAATGGAAGATGTGGCGCCACTTGGAAGCAAGCTTAAGCAAAACAATTGGCGTATGCAGCTTTGTGAGGCAAAGATAAAACGAACATGCAGGGGTGTTTATTTCCTTGCAGAAACAAGGAGTCTTTCTGATTATGATCATATGATACATGAAGAATATGAAGAAAAATCAGTATTTAGACAGCCTGATCAGTACGAGACAGTTTTTTTGCAGCTTACAATTATGTGCAGTGAGAGTTCAGAGAAAAAACAGCTTGCGCAGTTATTGGCATCAGTTTGCAATGAAGTGTTATCGACCATCTTTCCTTATAATAAAGGGCAAATTACGGCATGTTATCGTGATGAGGATTCTTTTTTGGGAATTGTTCCTTTTGTTAGACATAGTCAGACAAAGGAAAATATGTACCAGGATGCGTTTGTGATTGATCTTATCGAAAATCAGAGTGAGGAAGGACTTGCCGCAGCACTTTATAAAAACAGCAGTCTTCTTTTTATGCTGTGCAGGGAATGGCTAAGACGCGCCGTAGATGATCCAAAGTCAAATGAGGCCGCGCTTGTAGATTATATGATGAAAGCACAGCAAACACAGCTGATGCTTCCAGCTGCATCTGAAAGTGCAGGACAGCTTGCTGGATTAGCGAAGCTTCTCTTGGGACTTTTGAGCGAGCAAACATGATTGTTATCTGCCAGTCAAATAGTGATGAACAGCTAGAAAATTAGGAGGAAAACAGAATGAGTGGAGAAAAAAATCAGGTATTAGAGAATATGAAAACAAGAAGAAGTATCCGCAAGTATAAGCCGGATATGGTTCCGAAGGAAATTATTGAGAAGATTGCAGAGGCTGGAACGTACGCTGCAACTGGCATGGGCAAGCAGTCTCCAATCATTATTGCCGTTACAAACAAAGAACTTAGAGATCGTCTTTCTAAAATGAATGCACAAGTTATGGGATCAAATAGCGATCCGTTTTACGGTGCACCAGTAGTTTTAATCGTTCTGGCAAATAAAAATTATGGCACTTATGTTTACGATGGAAGTCTTGTAATGGGCAATCTGATGTTAGCCGCACATGAGCTAGGCATAGCAAGCTGCTGGATCCACCGTGCAAAAGAAGAATTTGAAAGCCCAGAAGGAAAGCAGATCTTAAAAGATTTAGGCATTACAGGTGATTACGAAGGCATCGGTCATTGTATTTTGGGTTACGCTGACTGTGAAGAGCCAACAGCTGCACCAAGAAAAGAAAACTATGTGATTTTTGCGGAGTAAGCGCAAAAGTGTTTATACGAATTTAACTTGCCTCTTTTCGAAAATGGCGGTATACTTGCTATATGAAGCGATTTACCGCTTTTCGGAAAGGGGTTTTTCATGGCTATAGCGACAAAAAAACTTCTGGCGGACGGTTTAAAAGAGCTGCTGGAGAAAAAAACATTAGATAAAATTACAGTAAAAGAGCTGGTGGCCACCTGCGGCGTAAATCGCCAGACCTTTTATTACAACTTTCAGGATATTTATGAATTGTTGGAATGGATTTTTGTGGAAGAAGGAAAGCGCGTCAGAAAAGAAACAGCAGAAAAGAAAAATTGGCAGGATAGGCTTCATGCTGTGATTGAGGAACTGAATAAGGAAGATAATAGACGTCTTATTTTGAATGCATTTTATTCTGTAAACCCTATGCAGATTGACCGTTTTATGCAAAATTATTTTCGACCAGCTGTAGAAGAAATTCTAACAGAATATATTCAGGATGTGGATATTTCAGAAGAAAACCGTGAATTCATGATTCGCATGTATGATTTGTTTTGGGTGGATCTTGTGATGCGGTGGATTCAGACAGGCATGGAGATTAGTGAGATGACAGGTGATATTGAAAAGATCATGTATGTCATGACGGGCTCTAGCCAGTACATAGCACAAAGTTTGAAGGCATTTGAAAACAAGGATCGTAAGGCATTGCGACCGGCAGGCGAAAAAAATAAAAAAGAAATCAGCTAGACAAAACAGGCACTATGTTTAAATTTAAACAGAGTGCTTTTTTTGTCTATTCCATTTATTTTCGACAATAGATACAATAAAGTCAATTCAAGGGTAATAGCATTTATACAAAAGATGCAACCAAGAATGGTTACAGTTTACAAAATACGAATAGACGAATTGCAATCAAAAGATGGGAGGAATCGATATGTTTGGACAGGAATTAAAGAAAATGGGTATTGCCACTGCATACCGTTATATTGAGAAGAATCCAAAGGATAATTTAAGGAAGCTCATGACTTGGGTGGATCGTATTGCAGGAGAAGGTCCAGATAGCTTTGAGGAGCAAAGAAAGGTAATATGGGATGTTTTAGATCATCCAGAATCAAATATGTATCAGCTGATCATGCGTGTCATTGAAGAGGTTGATCCAGAAATTGTGAAGACGGTATTTTCAAACTTCTTCTTAAATGCAGCTATTCTTGGATGGCCAAAACAGGAGAAGTTAAGAGCTGAATATAATTGCAATATTCCGTGGGCTATTCTTCTTGATCCAACATCTGCTTGTAATCTGCATTGTACAGGCTGCTGGGCTGCTGAGTACGGCAATAAGTTAAATCTTACATTTGATGAGATTGACAGCATTATTGAACAGGGAAAAGAGCTTGGCATTTACTTCTATATTTATACCGGCGGTGAGCCGCTTGTCAGAAAGAATGATCTGATTGCACTGTGTAAGAAGCATTCTGATTGTATTTTCCTTTCATTTACAAACGCAACGCTGATTGATGAAGCTTTTGCTGATGATATGCTTCGCGTAAAGAATTTTGTTCCGGCAATCAGTGTAGAAGGCGATATGGCAGCACATGATGGCAGAAGAGGAAAGGGTTCCTACGAGAAGGTAGAGAAGGCAATGAAGCTATTAAAAGAAAAGAAGCTTCCGTTTGGTGTTTCCTGTTGCTACACAAGTGCAAACTGCGACAGTATCAGCAGTGATGAGTTTTATGATTGGCTTGTTGATAAAGGTGTATTATTTGCATGGTATTTCCACTATATGCCAGTTGGAAATGATGCAGTACCGCAGCTTATGCCGACACCTTCTCAGAGAGAGATGATGTATGACCGTGTTCGTTATTGCAGACGTACAAAGCCGCTCTTTGCAATCGACTTCCAGAATGATGGCGAGTATGTTGGAGGATGTGTAGCTGGAGGACGCCGTTATCTGCATATCAATGCAAATGGTGATGTAGATCCTTGTGTATTTATTCATTACTCTGACAGCAACATTCGTGAGAAGACACTTCTTGAGTGTCTGCAGTCTCCGTTATTTATGGCATATCATGAGAATCAGCCATTTAACGAGAATCATCTTCGCCCATGTCCAATGCTTGAGAATCCGCAGAAGTTACGCGAGATGGTAGCAAAGACACAGGCAAAATCAACTGATATGCAAAGCCCAGAGAGTGCAGATCATCTTTGCAGCAAGTGCGATGAGTATGCAAAGAACTGGACACCGTCTGCAGAGAAGTTGTGGAATGAGTCACATAAGAAATAATCAATATTGAAATGGCGATTCTGATTCTAAGATGAGAAATCTTTAAATAAAAAAGCCTTCTAATTTTGTAAATGTTTATCTGACATTTGCAGTTAGGAGGCTTTTCATTTTTAAGTGGCTTAAAAAACTGTATTGACAGCAGCTAATTCTAAGGGTAAGCTAACAATAATTGACATACTCCCACGGTTAAAACCGTGGGATTCCTTAACTAGTTCCGGCAGCA
>OGCM01001458.1_pt1 | contig 28543 bp, 24 predicted proteins | sample 1570151 | NCBI WGS metagenome assembly OGCM01 (sample SAMEA4370582, study PRJEB24528) | human gut metagenome
GCACGGGCATACAGGTGTTGGAGTTGTGGGTGGGCAGGTCGTAATCGGCCAGCGGATCCACATCGTACTCAGTGTAGCAGCGGATGGGGCAGGAGGAGCAGCCGCCGTTCTTCACGGTGTACTCGGCAGCCGGAGCGCCGAAGTCGAAGTAACCCTTGAAGCAGCGCAGAGCCACCTTGTTGATATCGTTGTAGGGCTGCTCGCCGGTATCCACGGGGCCGCCGGGAGCCTTCTTCCACATACGGCCGGGAGCGCCGGACCAGCGGTTCTTGCCGGAGGTGGCGCTGTACTCTGCCCAGCTCTGGGGCTGTGCGGGCACGTTGTGGTTGTTGTTGCCGCCGATCAGGTTGCCCATCATGTAGTTGGAGAGCTCCAGCACCTTCTTGGGGTCAGCCACCTTGACGCTGCCGGTGCCGCGGATGGCCAGACCCTTCAGCTTCTTGTTGCCCATGGCAGCGCCCAGACCGGCACCGCCGGAGTTGCCGAAGCTGGTGTTCAGGGTGGAGTAATCCACCAGGTTCTCACCGGCGGGGCCGATGGAAGCAGTCTCGAACTCACGGCCGTTCTGCTCCACCATCCACTTGTTGGCAGCAAAGGTACCCTTGCCCCAGATCTCGCTTGCGTCCTCCAGAGAGACTTCGCCGTCCTCGATGCGCAGGTAGACGGGCTTTTCGGAGATGCCGCTGACAACGATGCCGTCGTAACCGGCATACTTCAGCATGGAGCCGATGTGGCCGCCCATGTGTGCATCGATGATGGAGTGGCCCTTGGACCAGGTAGAACGGAAGGTCACGTTCATACGGCCGGAGCAGGGCACGCCGGCACCGGTCAGGGGGCCGACACCAAAGATGACCAGAGCCTTCTCGTCATAGGGATCCAGCTCCATGGGAGCTTCCTCGTACATAATGCGGTAGGCCATGCCCATACCGCCGATATATTTATGGTATTTTGCGTCGTCCTGGGTGGTGATCTCACCGGTGGTCAGGTTGACGCGCAGGATCTTGCCTGCCCAGCCATAGGTTTCAGCCATTGTTGTTCCTCCTTACAGGTCCTTGTAAGCAGCCTGTGCTGCGCTGGTAACGGCATCCCAGTCCACGATGGACAGAGCGCCGGACGGGCAGCCCGCCACGCAGGCACCGCAGGCGATGCACTTGGAGGACTTGCCGGTCTCGGGGTTGACGGTGGGCATGTGCCAGGGGCAGGCCTCCACGCAGGCACCGCAGCCGATGCACTTGTCGGTATCGACCACGCGGATGCCCTGCTCATTGGTGATAATGGCCTTCTGGGGGCATGCGTTGCCGCAGGCGGGATCCTCACACTGGCGGCAGGTATCCGGGAAGTAGACAAAGCAGTTGTCGGTGCCGGACAGCAGACCGTTGCCGTCGCCGTCCAGATTCAGGCGGCGCTGGATCTTGACGCGGCTGATGTAGGAAGAGCACACGCCGTCGTTGGTCAGGGTGCAGTTGATCTCGCACCGCTGGCAGCCGGTGCACAGGTCAGCATTGACCACCAGCAGACCCTGGGGCAGTGCCCAGGTCGCCACAGCACCGGCATCCACCTGCTTCTGAGAGCAGCCAAAGAGGGACAGCATAGATGCGGAAAGGGTGAGTCCTGCAAGGCTCTTGCCCGAGATCTTCATAAATTGACGGCGGGTCATGTCAGCCGTCAGAAAATCAGTTTTTGCCATAGGTTTCCATTCCTCCGTGAGGTCACTCTGCGCAGAGCACCTCGGTTACATAGAAATAAGAATTGTTGACGATGTCCGTGACCGCCGTGGACGTAATGGTTGCACCGGAAAGCGCATCCACCTGGGTCATGTCAGCGCTGACCGTGTCGGCCGCACTGCCCTGGGTGGTCAGATCAGCGGCCTGCAGCTTGTACTCGGCCTGCTTTTCAGCGGACCAGTCTGCATAAGGCACTACCTGTTTCTCGCCGTCCTGCGCGCTCTTGCTCAGACACGCCGCGTACAGCTTGCGCCGTGCCACAGCCTCAGCACTGTTGTCCATCGGGGGGATGAGCGCGTCGTCCATCGGCTGGCCGTTCAGGGCCGAGAGGGTCAGCCCGGCTTCATACATCTTCCGGGTAGCCTCGGCCTCCGGGGAGGTATCGCCCGCACGCCATGCGGCGGGGTCGAAAGCCTCAGCGGGGGCAGCGTCGGTCCCGGCGCTGCCTGCGGCAGCAAAAGCCGTGCCGGTGGCCGGGTCGGTCACAGTGTAGCGCTTGCCTGCCAGCGTGAAGGGAGCTGCGCCCTGGTACTGGGCCGTGAACTCCGGGTTCACACACTGGGCACCCAGGCTGTCGGTCTCGGCCTGTGCCAGGACCTTCACATCCAGCACATTGCCGTCGCGGTCCAGCGTCACACCGGCCTGCACCTCGCTCTGGAAGCCCTGCTTGCTGCCCACCACATAATACGTGGTGTCATCCAGCTGGTACACCGCGCTCACACCATAGGTGGCAGCGTCGGCATCTGCCAGCGGCAGGGCCGTTCCGGCCACCGTGGTGCGGCTGTGCATCAGCCCGCCAAGGCCAAGCGCCATGGCAAGCGTTGCTGCGCCCATGGCCGCATAGCCGGGCAGCCGCCTGCGCCACAAGGACTGCGGCGCATGATTTGCCTGCTTCAATTGTATCACCTGCCTGTTTGATTCAGCTGTACCCGGAACTCCCGGGCACGAAAACAGCCGTTCCACCTGCTGCAACAGTGCGGAACGGTTTCTTCGTTATAAGAATAACATCTTTTCCACCGGTTAGTCAACGTATACGCACAAATAAAGCCCTACAATTTCTCTCAAAAGCTCTTGCCTCTTGGTGAAATCATTTCTTTTGCCGGATAAACAGTTTCAATCCATATTCCTCTGCCAGCTCCAGCGACTGTACCGTGGGCATACTCTTGCTCACCAGCGCGGGCACACCGGCCCGGATGGCCTTGCGCACCATATCCACCGGCACCCGGCCGCTGGTAAAAAGCACACACTCCGCCAGCGGCACACCCTCTGTCAGGGCGCAGCCCACGGCCTTGTCCAGCGCGTTGTGGCGGCCCAGATCCTCGCACCGGTACAAGATCCTGCCCGCACGCAGCAGCAGGCAGCTGTGCACGGCATGGGTGGCACGGTAGAGCGGCAGGCCCTGCCCCATGGCATCGGCCAGCGCATCCACCCATGCGGCGGGAATCTCCCGCTGGGGGACCGGGGCCAGCGGCGGCAGCCGCACCGGGCTGGCCAGCGTCAGGTTATCGGTGCAGCAGCTGGGCACCTCCTGCCCGACCTGTTCCGCTGCCGCCAGCGGGTGGCGCAGCTGAACGCTTATCTTGAGCCCCTGTGCGCAGACGGCCACCCGCTCCACCTCGTCAGCGGAGGTGATCCAGCCCTCGGTCAGCAGGCGGCCCAGCGCCAGCTGCGGCAGCAGCTCCGGCGTGCAGACCACCCGGAAGGCTGGCTGTTCGTTGACCAGAATGGCCGCGGCGTGCTCTGCCGCCAATGTCCGCTCGGTGCCATCGGGCATCCGGACGCTCTCTGCCCCCGGTGCTGCACCGAATTGATCCATGATCTGCATTGGGTGTTCCTCCCCTGTCTGTTTTACTCTGCCCCTATTGTAACACGCTTTTGCTCCGCTGAAAAGCGCCTGTGCCCTCTGGAACAAACTGTCGATCCGTGTCGTTTCCATTTTTCCCGGCTTTGTGATATACTACTGTAAAATGACAGAACCATATCCCAGTACCGAGGTGGAATCCAAATTGAAGCATCTCTTCCGCTCCCTCACGCGGGCACACCGGGCCTACAAGGACACCCGGAACCATGCCCTGACCCTGCTGCACCGGGCCTCCGCTGTCGTTCTGACAGCCGTGCTGGTGTACAAAGCCCTGACCTATCTTTTGTTTCTGCCCGCCATGAATGGCATCTGGTCGCTGACACTGCGCTGTTCGCCGGTGAACTACCTGACCAACAACAATGCGCATCAGATCTTTACTTCACCGACCATTTTAGGCGGGATCGTGCTCATCGTCCTTCTGGCGGCGTTCTGGAACCTGTACGGCTTTTCCATCCTCCTGCACGGGTTTGCGCTGGCCCGCCGGGGTGAAACACTGCGTCCTGTTTCCCTGTTCGTCCGGTCGCTGGGGGATATCCGCCACGTCCTGCTCCCCAAAAACTGGCCCATCCTGCTTTACTGCGCCCTGCTCATCCCCTTTACAGATGTATTCGTGACTTACAACTATATCTCTCAGCTGGCCGTGCCGGAGTACATCCTTGGGCTTGTCCGGGCAAAGCCGCTCTATCTGGTGCTTTTTCTTCTCATTCTGGGTGCGGCGTTCCTGTTCACCCTGTTCTGGGTCCTGGTGCTCCCCCTCTTTACGCTGGAACGCAAAAGCCTGTGGGATGCCGTTCAGGAGAGCGCAGCCCATGTCAAAATACAGCTGCCCCGGCTGGCCGGTGTGCTGCTGCGGTGGAACCTCAGTGCGCTGGTCCGGTCCGTTCTGGTCTTTTTCGGAGCTTCCCTGCTGGTTTACAGTGTGGCAGCGCTGATCGGCCTACGGAGCACCCGCGCCATGCTGCTGCTCGCCCGTGCGCTGTATCTGTTGGAGATCCCCTTCTTCGGCTTTTTGCTGGATTGCAAGGTCATCACGGCCCAGTGCACCATCATCGCATTCCTCTACGACTGCTGCCGTGACTGCCCGCCGGAAGCGCTGCCGGAGGGCAAACCGCACCGCTTTGGCGGCTGGCCCCTGCTCACCGCTGCGGTGGCCGGGGTCACGCTGGTCACCGGGCTGATGGCAGTCTACCTCTATACCCTGCCCCAGGACGATGCCCTGCTCACCGCCGTGGGCGGCGTGACCCCACTGGTCACCTTCCACCGGGGCGACTGCACCGTGGCCCCGGAAAACACCCTTCCCGCCTTCCGGTCGGCCATCCTCAAGGGCGGTGACCGCATCGAGCTGGATGTGCAGATGACCAGCGACGGCGTGGTCGTGGTGACCCACGATTCAAACCTGAAACGCTGCACCGGCAAAAACGCAAAAGTCTATGATCTGACCTACACCGAGGTGGCACAGCTGGACGCGGGCCGCTGGTTCAGCAGCCGCTTTGCCGACACCCGGATCCCCACCCTGGAACAGGTGCTGCAGCTCTGCCGGGGCCGCATCGGCCTGAACGTGGAGATCAAGCCCAGCGCCGCCACCCCTGCTCTGGAGGCTGAGACCGTACGCCTGCTGCGGGAATACGGTTTCGACAGCTCCAACTGCGTCATCACCTCCCAGAGCTACGAGACCCTGCACAAGGTCAAGACGCTGGCCCCTGAGTACCCCACCGGCTACATTCTGGCTCTGGGCGTAGGCAACTACTACGACCTGCCCGATGCCGACTTTTTCAGCGTGGAGACCACCTTTATTACCTCCGGCATGGTCAACGCCGTCCATCTGCGGGGCAAGACCGTCTCTGCCTGGACCATCGACCGCGAAAAGGTCGCCACCCACATGCTGGAGCTGGGCGTGGACGACCTCATCACCGACAAGCCCGACATGGTGCAGGACCTGCTGGCCCGGAATCAGCAGGTGGACGACAGCCTGATCGACTTCCGTGACCTGCTCAACGCCCTGCTCCACCCGGAGCAGCCTGCCGACTCCTCCGATGACGCGGAGGAGACCATCACCGATGCCGTGGAAGACCCGGAGGAGTTCGTGGACGCGGCGTAATATGCCCCCTCTTTCTTGCGGCATCATTGAACCAACGGTCTGTAAAAGCAAAACATCCCCGCACGGCCTGCCGAAACAGGAAGTGCGGGGATGCCTTTTTGTTCAGAGGAATGGGTTATAGAACCTTCCAAAGCGGATGGTCACGGTCAGGCTGATGAGCAGCAGGGCCGCGCCCACGCCCAAGGCAATGAAGTCCCGCCGGGCAAAGGGGCGCTGGGTATACCAGGTGCGCTTGCTGTTCTTGCCGAAGCCGCGCAGCTCCATCGCATTGGAAATGGTGTCGATGCGGTTCAGGCTGGTCAGGATGAGCGGCAGCAGGATGTTGACAGAGTTCTTCATCCGCTTGAAGAAGGGCTCTTTTTTGCCCAGCTCCACGCCGCGGGCCTGCTGGGCCTGGCTGATGCTGTGGTAGTCGCGCTGGATATCAGGGATGTAACGCAGGGCAATGGCCACCGAATATCCGACCTTATACGAGATGCCGATGCTGTTCAGGCTGGCAGCAAACTCGCTGGGGTCGGTGGCAGAGATGAAGAGGATGGCCACCGGCAGGGCCACAAAATATTTCAGGCTGATGTTGACCATGTAGAACAGCTGTTCCGCTGTCAGGTCATACCGCCAGAACAGGTGGCAGAGCACCGTGCGGGTGCCGTACAGGGTGGTACCCTGATTGGGATCGAACAGGAAGATGAACAGGTTGTTCAGCAGCAGGAACACCAGCATGAAAGTCATCATAAACCGGACTTCCCGGAATTTGATCCGGCTCAGCCTGAAGGCCAGCAGGCTGACCACCAACAGGCCCAGCAGCACCCAGGTGTTGTAGGTGATCATGCTGGCAAAGGTGAACAGCAGGAAGAACGCCAGCTTGGTGGTTCCGGTCATCTTATGGATGACGCTCTCCCGGGGGAGATAATTCAAAACAGTCTTAGCGGCCACCCTCTCTCACCTCCCGGTCCTGCTCAATAAAGCGTTCTACAAATTCCTGTGCTGGCGCAATGCCGCAGCGGTTGGCCAGCGTGTACAGGCTGGTCTCCTTCAGGGCCGCCTGTTCCACCAGCGCGGGGTCACACAGAACGGCGGCTGCGGTGCGGTCTGCAATGAGCCGTCCGTCGCAGAACACCAGCGCGCGGCGGGTGTATTCCAGCATCAGGTGCATGTCATGGGTGATCATCACCACCGTCACACCCCGGGCATTCAGGCCCCGCAGGAACTCCATGATGTCGGTATAGTGCCGGAAATCCTGCCCGGCGGTGGGCTCGTCCAGAAGGATAAGTTCCGGGTCGAGCACCAGCACGCTGGCAATGGTCACCCGCTTTTTCTGGCCGAAGCTCAGTGCCGAGATGGGCCAGTTCCGGAAAGGATACAGGCCGCAGACCCTGAGGGTCGCTTCCACCTTTTCCCGGATCTGCTCCTCGGTCAGGCCGGAGCGCTGCAGACCCAGAGCCACCTCCTCGTAGATCATGGTCTTGGAGATCATCTGGTTGGGGTTCTGCATCACATAGCCGATGTGCTGGGCGCGGCGGCGGATGTTCTCCTCAGCCAGCGGCTTGCCGTTCAGGAAGATCTCGCCCGCATCCGGGGTCTCGAAGCCGCAGATGAGCTTGGAGAGGGTGGATTTGCCCGCGCCGTTCCGGCCCACGATGCTCACCATCTCCCCCTTGCTGATCGAGAAGCTGACATCCCGCAGGGTCTGCTGGCCCTTCTGATAACCAAAGCTCAGGCCCTTTACCTCCAGCAGCGACTCCCGTTCCGGCTGCGCGGCGGGCCGGGGCCGGGCCGTGAACCAGTCCCGGAGCTTCTGAGTGTCGGTATCGTCCAGCACAAGGCTGTCCACATGGGCGGGGTGCTTGTCCGGAGTGATATCCACCCCGGCATAGCGCAGAGCCGTGACATACAGCGGCTCCCGGATGCCGTTTTCCGCCAGCAGGCTGCCCGAGAGCAGCTCGTCCGGGCGCAGGTCTGCCAGAATGGTGCCGCCGTTCACCAGCACGATGCGGTCCACGTTCCGCCAGAGCACATCCTCCAGCCGATGCTCGATGATGAGCACTGTGGTGTCAGTCTTTTTCTGGATCTCGTCGATCAGCTCAATGGCCTGCTTGCCGGTGGCGGGGTCGAGGTTGGCCAGCGGCTCATCGAAGAGCAGGATCTTGACCTGATCCACCATCACGCCCGCCAGGCTCACCCGCTGCTTCTGCCCGCCCGAAAGCTCGTGTGGCGCATAGCCGAGGTGGTTCTCGATGCCCACCAGCTCGGCAGCATGGCGGGTGATGGCGTGCATCTCATTCTGCGGGGTGCAGCTGTTTTCCAGTGCAAAGGCAATGTCCTCGCCCACGGTCAGCCCGATGAACTGGCCGTCCGGGTCCTGCAGCACCGTGCCCACATGGGCCGAAAGCTCAAAGAGGCTGCTGTGAGGCGCATCCACACCGTCCACGGTCAGGGTGCCGGTGCACGCGCCGGGGTTGGAAAACGGGTTCAGCCCGTTGATGCACCCCGCCAGCGTACTCTTGCCGCTGCCGGAGGGGCCCGCAATGAGCACCCGCTCACCCGGGTAGATCTCCAGATCGATATCGGTCAGGGTGGGGCGCTTCTGGGCGCGGTACTGGAAGGAAAAGTTGCGGAATGAGATGATGGGTTTACGTTCTGCCATGGGTATGGTACCTCAGCTGTTCATCAAAAAAGCCTTTCCAACGGGCCGGACGGCGCAGATGGAAAGGCCGGGTTTCATGCGGGGATCACTCCTGATCCAGAGAGCCCTTCTTGGCGATGGTTCTGGTGTAAGCCAGCACCAGCAGGCCGCCCACCACCACAGCGGTGATACTGTTGGACACGGCAGCAAATGCACCCTGTGCAAACACCTTCTTGACGGGCTCGGCGTAGATGGCAATATCCAGCACGGGGGCCACCAGGATCCAGGCCAGCAGATGGGCCACGATATTGGCCAGCGCAAAGAAAGCCACCTGCTTCTTGCTGAACTCGCCTTCCTGCAGGTTCAGCTTCTTGGAGAACAGGCCCACCACAACGCCCACAAAGGCGGAGGCGATGACCCAGCTCCACCAGGGGCTGCCGCCCCAGGACAGGTCGATGAGGGTGTGGCCGATGAAGCCGATCAGGCCGCCGGCCACGGGGCCGTACATGGCAGCCAGCAGGGCCAGAACGGCGTACTGCAGGCTGATGTTGGTGTTGGGCACCGGGCTGGGAATGGCCACAAAACGCCCCAGAACAAAGAACAATGCCGCGCCGATACCGACAGCGACAACGGGCTTGATGCTGCTGTTGTTATTTTTCATATTCTCTCTCCTCTTTTATTCCGCAGATGCGGGGTTTCTTGCAAGGCACCGTTAGTATACGACACCCTCTTGAGCCTTGTCAATGGACAATCCGCCCGCTTTGCAGAAAAACGGCTGCTTTCCTGCATTTGGGGGCGAATACCTTCCCGCCCTGTACAGCAAAAAAGAGCACCCGCGCCTGCCGGAGCGGATGCCCTGTGAATGCTGATTCGGTTTTGGCCCAAACCTTAGTTCTTAGCGGTCAGGCTGAAGGTGCTCAGGGTCTGGAAGGTGGTCACGATAACATTGATGTTGTTGACGATGGAGCTGCCTGCGGAGAACACGCGGGCGATGTAGTTGAACAGCTTGCCAACGTTCAGGAACACGTCCCAAGCGGTAGCCTCGGTGGTTGCGCCACCCTGCAGGTACACCATTTCGTTCTCATCGATCGCAGCAAAGCTAGCAGGCATTTTGATCTCATTGTTCATCATAACGGGGATTCCTCTCTTTCAAATCAATCTATACTTACCGTCTGCACCAAACCAAGTGCGCCGGCATCAGAACCAGACCGTGGTTCCTCCGACAGGAACGGGCAGGGGCACGAGTTCCGCATTCCCTCCGGAATTGTTCCCATATATAGGTTATACGATAAATATTCGGATTTGTCAATCGAATTTCCGGAATTTTTACCATTCTGAGCCAAAAGTGGATACCCACAACGCGGAACACCTGCCATTTCGACAGCTTTCCACAAAATATCCGCTGCCGCACGATCCACGGGCACGAAAAACTCCTTCATCTGCACGGCAGCACACAGATCCGTTCCGCCCTGCGGCATTTCCCGGGCAAAAATCCGGCAAAAAATGCCCCCGCGCCCCCTACACAAACCGGAGCGGTTGTGCTATGATAAGGCTGAAAAATCGGTTTGGCAAAGTCAACCGCAAGGAGATGTCTTGGATGTCTGATCTGATGGAAACATTACGGCAGGAGGGCATCAGCCCCGACCTGCTGCGCGCTGTGGAAGATTACCGCGCCGCCCACGCTCTGCCCGAGGCCCTGCGCCCCCGCATCCCCGTTTCCGGCTTTACCTATTATGGCCGGGAGGTCTGGGAGCAGGCACTGGCGGCTCTGCTCTGCGGCGAAAACCTGCTGCTGGCCGGCGGCAAGGCCACCGGCAAAAATGTGCTGGCTGAAAATCTGGCCGCCGCCTTTGGCCGCCCCGCATGGGACATCTCGTTCCATGTGAACATGGATGCAGCCTCCCTCATCGGCATGGACACCTTTGTGGATGGGGCGGTTACCTTCCGGCCCGGGCCGGTCTACCGCTGTGCCCAGTGCGGCGGCTTCGGCGTGCTGGACGAGATCAACATGGCCAAAAACGAGGCCCTGGCCGTTCTCCACGCCGTGCTGGACTTCCGCCGCGCCATTGATGTGCCCGGCTACGAGCGCATCCCGCTGGCCGAAGAGACCCGCTTCATCGCCACCATGAACTATGGCTACGCGGGCACCCGGGAGCTGAACGAGGCCCTGACTTCCCGCTTTGCAGTCATCCAGATGCCTACCATCACGGAGGAAAACCTTGAAAAGCTGCTGCGGGCCCAGTTTGCCGACCTGACGGACAAATATGTGCACCAGTTTGCTCTGCTCTTCCTCGACCTGCAAAAGAAATGCGACAGCGCCGAAATTTCCACCAAAGCGCTGGATCTGCGCGGAATGCTGGACGCTCTGCGCCTGATGCGCCGGGGCGTGGCTGCGGGGCCTGCGCTGGACATGGGCATCACCAACAAGGCCTTTGATTCCTACGAGCAGGGGCTGATCCGGGACGTGATCGCCGCCCGCATCCCGGCCAGCCTGACGGCTGAAAAGCTGTTCCGCTGATGGATGCCCGGAGTTATACCGCCGAGGAGCGGCGGGCCGCCAATCAGGTGTGGGCGGCGGCGGGAGCCTACGGCTTTGAGCCGCTTTTCCTGGCCCGCAACACCGACGGCACGATCGATTTTTATATGAACTGTGTCGTGGGGCTGGTGCACAAATACTATGGCGACGACCTGCTCCGCGACCTTTTTGCCACATGGGACGGCGATCTCCGGGAGAGCCAGCTGGACGATCTGACATGGCTCTACCTCGAAAGCGCGGTCTATCTGCTGGAGCTGCCCCGCCGCCCGGTCCTTTCCGAGCTGCGCCGGGCCCACGCGGACTATTTCTTCGGCATCCAGTACAAGCTTTCGCGGCAGGAGTGGATGGCAAAAAATCAGCTGGTCTACACCATGCAGGCTGACCGCTGGCGCACCGTACAGGGCAGGCATCCGCCTGTGATGACCCCCTACGAGAGCCGGCTGGCAGAGGCACTTTCTCCCTCCCAACCGCCCCAGCCCGGCCAGCTCAAGGATGAGCTGCTGGGCCTGTTTGCAAGGTTTGCCCTGTTTGACGGCAGGATCCGGCACAAAGTGGGGCTTCATCTGCATCTGGAGGGACTGCTGGCCTCTCTTGCCACCAAAACGCTGCCCACCCAGATGATCAAGACCGACCGTCTGACCGTGGAGCACTCCGGTTCCGTGGAAGCGGGCAGCTCCGGCCCCACGGCAGACAAGCGGCTGGCCCACATCACCCTGCGGCAGAATGCCGCCGAGGACCGCGCCTACATTGAAAGCTGCTTTGGCCGTTCCCTCTATCCGCCCGAGCGTCTGCGCAAGGCCGAGCAGGCGCTCTGCACCGGGGCGCACCTCGGGTGCCGCCTCTGGTTTGCCTCCGGCGTGCCCAGCCCGGAGCAGGCCCCCACACCGGAGGCAAAGCACCTGGCCGAGCAGGCTCAGCTGCAGGCCGACCGCAACCGCGCCTACTACGCCAAAAACCGGGCGCTTCACCGCAGCGTAGTGCTCCGGCTCACCGAGCAGATCCGCAACTGCATTCTGGTTCACCAGCAGCCCAATGCCCGGATCGCCCGCAGCGGCGCTCTGGACCCGGAGCGGGTCTGGCGCGCTCCCCTTCTGAATGACAGCCGGGTGTTCCGCTGTGCCGAGGAGGAGAATCAGCCCTCCTTCACCGTGGACCTGCTGCTGGACGCGTCGGCTTCCCGGCTCCACTGTCAGGAGGTCATTGCGGCGCAGGGCACGATCCTGGCCCAGAGCCTTGCCGCCTGCGGCATCCCGGTGCGGGTCAGCAGCTTCTGCAGCCTGCGGGGCTATACGGTTCTGCGGGTGCTCAAGGGCTTTGCGGACAAAAGCCTGCAGGGGATCGACCAGTATTTTGCATCGGGCTGGAACCGCGACGGCCTTGCCCTGCGGGCGGCAGGCGATCTGGTCAGCTTTGACCCCGGCCCCGCGCCCCGGCATCTGCTCATCCTGCTGACGGATGCTTCCCCCAACGACAGCCGCCGCGTACCGCCCAGCCCGGAACAACCGCTGGGTTGTGATTACGGCGGCTCCTACGGCGTGGACGATGCCGCCGCCGAGGTGCGCACCCTGCGGCGCAATGGTCTGCGTGTTTCTGCCGTGTTCATGGGCGAGGACAGCTCCAGCCACGATGCAGAACGCATCTACGGCAAAAATCTCGCCCGCATCCGGGGCATGGATCAGCTGGCACGCGCCGCCGGGCGGCTCATCCAGAATGAGATCCGGGAGCTGGGCGATTGAATCCTGCCACCACAAAAGGCTTCTCCGACGGGAGAAGCCTTTTCCATTTACAACCAATCCGTTTGTACGCATCCCCGAATTTCCAAAATATTTTGGTTTTTGTCAAACTTATAGTTGTATTTTGTTGTCGTATATGTTATAATGCAGGCAGAGAACAACCGATGGATGGTTTCCGACACATCATCCAAAACCAGAGAGGAGACCCGCTATGGATGCCAGCCGCTATTTTGAAGAGATGCACCGTGCCATGTCCGCACAAAAAAACAATTCTTCCCTGCTCCTGACCGTCAAGGTACAGGACCTGGGCGGCGCTGATGCCTATCTGGAGCTGCGGCAGTCTCCCAATGGCCGCGCCCGGGTGTTTTACTCCACCATGGGCCGCCGCAACCTGAACTTCCAGCTGTTCCGCAAGGGCTGGCAGCTCTGCCACAACGCATCCGGCGAGATGACAGGGCAATTCCCCACCCGGGCCGAAAACCTGCTGGACAGCGCGGACTTTTCCGCCTGCATCCGGGATGACACCCTGGACGCGGGCCGTACTGAGATCATTCTGCGGGAGCTGCGCCGTGCGGCAGGCACCTCCCGCTCCTGCCTGCCTCAATCTGCCCGGGAAGGTGCCATGATCACCGTGGAGAGCTTTGTGGGCCGGGGCGGCGAGTGGAACTACTGGTCCACCCGTGCCGTCGACTGCCTGCCCATTGCGGCCATTCTCTGCTGGCTGGGCGATTTTCTGGCCGGAACGGAGCGCCGCACCCTGCAATCCAGCCCCGAAGCCATGGCACTGGCCGCCCGCTGGCAGGCCGAACTCTCCTCCCCCTTTGCGCAGCCGGCTGACTGCGTCCAGCGTCCTGCCCGCACGGTTTCGCCTTCCGCGCCCCGCCGTGCCGCGCAGCAGGTGCAGAACCCCCGCTGGCAGAGCATCCTTGCCGTGCTTGCAACCGTATGAAAACAACGGGCGGTGCCGAAAATCTCCGGCACCGCCTGTTGTTTTCTGTTTTACTGTGCGGATGCGGCATCCACCACATGGCCCACCAGCACAGAGGTGGTCACTGTGCCCACACCGCCGGGCACCGGGGTAACAGCCTCCACGATGGGTTCTGCCTCATCAAAGCGCACATCGCCGCAGAGCTTGCCCTCTTCGTTGACGTGGATGCCCACATCCACCACGACCTGACCTTCCCGCAGGCAATCGGCCCCGATGGCTCCCCGCCTGCCCATGGCGACCACCAGCACATCGGCCTCCCGGCAGAGGGCGGGCAGATCCCGGGTGCGGGAATTGCAGAGGGTCACGGTGGCGTTCTCCCGGTCCAGCATCATGGCAGCGGGCTTGCCCACCACCAGGCTGCGGCCCACGACCACGGCCCGTTTGCCGGACAGCGGCACGTTGTAGTATTTCAGGATCTCAAGGCAGGCCTGCGCCGTGCAGGGCGGATAGCCGATGGGCATGTTGGTGAACACACCAGCCATCGAGCCGTCCGTGATGCCGTCCACGTCCTTTTCCGGGGCAAGCGCCTCCTGAACCCTGCGGTCATCGAACCGCTTTGGCAGGGGTCGGAAGATCAGGCACCCGTGAACCGATGCATCCCCATTGATCTGCCGGATCACATCCAGCAGTTCCTCCTGCGTAACATCTTCCGCCAGATGGAACTGCCGCACCTCCACGCCAACCTTACCGCACCGGGTGACGATCCCCTTTTCATAAGAAATGTCATCCTCCCGCGCGCCGACCCGTACCACAGCCAGCGTGGGCACGATGCCCTTTTCCTTCAGCGCGGCACAGCGCGCGGCGTTTGCTTCGTTCATGGCGGCCACCACGGGCGCACCCTTCAAGATCTGAGCCATTTTCTTCTCCCCTCACTCATTTGATACAGTCTGATAGACCCTGTCAGCCTGCGGCACAAACTCGGCCAGCAGCTGTTCCGCTCTGGCCTCCAGCGCATCCGCACGGGCCTTGTCTGCCATCAGGCGGGTGTTGACCTTCACATTCAGCCCCGCCGCCTGCATGGCTGCCTTGCAGAACAGCGCCGCGCATCCGGCATCGGAACGGGCCAGCACGCTGCCCTTTTCGGCGTACTCTGCGGCCAGTGCGATACCCTCACCGCAGGCAGTCATCACCTCCAGCGGCACGGCGCAGGCTCTGTCCAGTGCCTTTTCCAGCACCGCGGCCTTGTGGGCCTGCTGTTCCGGGGTTTCCTTCGGCAGCTTGTAGGCCGCCGCAACAGGCAGAAAGGCCTCCGCGTCGGCCTGCACCAGCACTTCCAGCTGCTTGCGCAGGGCCTCGGCCCGGACATTCAGGGCAGCGATGTCCGCTTCTACGGCAGCATATTTCTTTTTACCCACGGTCAGGCTGCCCACCATGCTGCCCAGCGCCACACCGGCCGCGCCCACCAGCGCCGAAGCGCCGCCGCCGCCCGGAGCCGCCGCCTTGCTGGCCAGCTCCTCCAGAAAACCTTCACAGCTCAAATTCATCAGTTCCACGATATACTTTCCTCTCTGTTACAAATCCATCCAGCTGCCGGTCCTGTTCCTCTGCAGCCGCTTCCGGCACCCGCTGGGCCTCAAAGGCCACGCCCAGCGCCACGGCGTTCCGGCACCTGGGCAGATAGCGGTCATAGTAGCCCTTGCCCATGCCCACCCTGCGGCAGGCCGCATCAAAGGCAGTGCAGGGCACCAGCACCAGATCAAGCGCCTCCGGCCGGACGAGCGCCGCCCGTTCCAGAACCGGTGTGCGGATGCCGTAAGCCCCCATCTCCCAGCCGTCCGGCCCCGGTACGGCAGCGGTCAGGGTAAAGTTTTCCCCACAGACCGGATAGGCCACCGTTTTGCCCAGCCGGGCCGCCTGCTCTGCCAGCACAGCAAGATCCACCTCCCCGCCAAAAGCGGCGTAGAGCAGCAGATTCTCTGCCTTTTGGAAGCAAGGCATGGCCAGAAGGCGGGCACAGATGGCTGCATTGGCCGCCGCCCGCTCTGCCTGCGGCAGACCCCTGCGGGCCATAATGCCCGCCCGGCGCTGCGCTGCTTTCCGGTCCCAGATCTCCATTGACACTTCTCTCCCCTGAAATTTCATACCCACTCAATATATCTGAAATGCGGAAGAATTGCAAGAGCATGGCTGGAAAATAACCGCAAAATAGGCTATAATGGTGCAGAACAAACCAAAAAGGAGAACGATTATGCTCATTTATCTGCTGCGTCACGGCCAGACGGAGTACAACGCGCAAAAACGATATCAGGGCCAGCGGGACATCCCCCTTTCCGCCGCAGGCATCGCCCAGCTGCGGCAGGCAGATTTTGCACCGGAGGTGGTCTATGTCACCCCGCTGCAGCGCACCGCCCAGACGGCGCGAGTGTTCTTTCCCGGGGCAAAGCTCATTCCGGTGGACGGGCTGAAGGAGATGAACTTCGGCCGGTTCGAGGGCCAGACCTTCGTGCAAGTGGAGCAGGACCCGGAATATCTGGCATGGGTGCAGGAAAACGAGCACGCCGCCCACCCGGATGGGGAGCGCAGGAGCGATTTCTGCAACAGGGTGTGCAAAACGCTGGCTGACCTCATTGACAAGGCCCTTGCCGAAGGGCAGGAGCGGTTGGTCATCGTGGCCCATGGCGGCACCCAGATGGCCGCACTGGAGCGGTTTGGCGTGCCCCGCCGCAGCTTTCACGACTGGTGCGGCCCCAACGCGGGCGGCTATGTGCTGGATGCCCGGGACTGGCCGGAGCAGCACATCCTGCACCTGGTGGAGACCGTGCAGTACACAAAGGAGAACGGATGATGGAACAGGGCCTGCTGCATCTTTACTGGGGCGACGGCAAGGGGAAGACCACCGCCGCCATGGGCCTTGCCCTCCGCGCACTGGGCAGCGGCAAACGGGTGGTCATCGTGCAGTTCCTCAAGGGCGGGCAGAGCGGCGAGATCCCTCTGCTGGCCCAGCTGGGGGCAAAAATTTTCCGGGGCAAGGGCGGGCAGAAGTTCGTGTTTCAGATGAACGAAGCGGAAAAGGCCGCTGCCCGGGCCGTGCAGAACGAAAACCTGACCGCCGCACTGGACGAGCCTGCCGACCTGCTTATTTTAGATGAAGCCGGTTCGGCCTGGGAGCTGGACATGGTGGACAAAGACCTGCTCCGGCGGGCCGTTCTGGAGCGTCCCGCCGCACAGGAATGCGTGCTGACAGCCCACAAGGCCCCGCAGTGGATGCTGGATGCCGCCGACTACTCCACCGAAATGAAATGCTGCCGCCACCCCTACCAGAAGGGCATCAAGGCGCGCAAAGGCATCGAATACTAAAAATGCCCGGAGAACCGCAGCTTTCAGCGGTCCTCCGGGCGTTTTTGTGTTTACTGTTTTGCGATGATATCGCGGCTGGCCGCCAGCAGGCCAAGGGCCAGCGCAGCGCTCAGGATGTCGGCCACAGCCTGAGCCATCAGCACGCCCTGATACTGGAACAGATGTACGCAGACCACCAGTGCCAACAGAAACACCACGCCCTGACGGCTGATGGAGAGCAGGAAGGACGGTATGATTTTACCAGTTGCCTGGAACAGCACCGTGAGCAGGAGCACCACGCCGCCAAAGGCTGCGGTGTAGACCTGCCAGCGGAGCATCTGCGCACCAGTGGCGATCATCCCGGCATCCTGCACGAAGAGCCGCATCAGCGCCCCGGAATTCAGGCAGAGGATGAGGGACAGCACCACGGCAATGGAGACAAGGAAGGTCAGACAGAAACGGATGAGCTTGCGCATCACGTCCCGCTTTTTTGCGCCGTACAGGTAACCGAACAGTGGGATGCCGCCGAACGAGAAGCCAACCAGCACCAGCTGGGCGATCATGCTCACCTTGCTGGCAATGCCCATGGCGGCAATTTTATCGTTGCCGTAGAGCAAGAGAAACTGGTTCATCACAATGACAGTCAGGCTCTGCATCAGGTTGCTCAGCGCGGCAGTAACACCCACGCCCAAAATCTGCTGCAGCTCCCTGCCCGTGACGTGGCACTGGGACAGCTTGACAGACAGGCAGCGGCTCTTTTTGTGGAGCAGCCACAGGAAGTACAGGTCGCTGCACAGGTAGCCCACAATGGTGGCAATGGCCGCACCCCTTGCGCCCCAGCCCACTGTGGTGATGAGGATGGGATCGAGGATGATGTTGATGACCGTGCCGCCGATGCTGCCGATCATGGACTGGGTGGCCATGCCCTCACAGCGGACGAGGTTGGAATGGATAAAGTTCAGCACCGTGGCCGGGGCACCAATGGCCAGCACGGTGTAATAGGCCTGTGCGTGCGGCATCGTCTCAGCAGTCGCACCCAGAATGCCCAGCAGCGGGACGCGGAACAGCATCATCAGGGCTGCCAACACCACGCCCGTGGTCAGGGCCACATAGAAGCAGAACGAGCTGACCCGGCCGGTGCCCTCACGGTCGTCCTGTCCCAGCAGGCGGGAAATGAGTGAGCTGCCGCCCTGGCCGTAGATGTTGCCGAAGGCCATGAGGGCTGTGAATACCGGCGCACAGAGCGAAACACCCGCAATCAGCGCCGTATCGTTGGACTGCGCAATGAAAAAGGTATCGGCAAGGTTATACACCACGCTCACCATCAGGCCGAACACCGAGGGCAGCGCCATCTTGAAATAGGTGCGGTACAGATGATCGAGATCAAAAATAGAATCCATTGGTTTTTCCTCCACTTTCGTCCCTATTATAAAGGTTTTGCTTGCATTTGTTTGTGACACATGGCACAATGAAATAAAAGAAATGAGGTGAACTCATGCAGGAAATTCGTGACCCAGCCTGTCTGGAAACGCTGTACCGGAAGCTGGAACTTTCCTCCCGGACCAGAACAGCAAAACGCCCGCGCAGGAGCTTTCCTGTGCGGGCGCTGCATTTCCTTTTGTGTTTTACCGCACCAACAGCAGCAGCCAGGCGGATGCCACAGCCTGCAGGATGAGCCAGCGGGCCACGACCTGCTCATCACTCCAGCCCAGACGCTTGCGCACATGGTCGTGCAGCGGGGTCAGGGTGTTCTTGAGGATGGAGATGTGCAAAAACCGCTTGAAGCTGATCTTCAGGATGCCCAGGCTGCCGTCCACAATGAACACCAGCGCGGCCAGCAGGAAGGCGAAGGGGTGGCTGCTCTTGAGGGCCAGAACGGCCAGGAAGAAGCCCATGGCGCGGCTGCCCGCGTCACCCATCAGCAGGGTGGAAGGCTTGGCGTTCTGCCACAGGTAGGCCAGCAGGGCACCAATGAACACGATGCCTGCGGTGGCGTAATCCCCCAGTTCCTCCCAGTAGGCCAGCAGGAAGGTACCGATGCTGACCACGGCAAGGCTGGCGGAAAGGCCGTCCACGCCATCGGTGCAGTTGACCACATTGATGCTGGCCCAGATCAGGACGATGATCAGGATAAGGTAGACGGCATAGGGCAGGCTGAAGCTCCAGCTCAGGAAGTTGACCTCCGTGCCGTTGAAGTTCAGGTAGGTCACACCCGCCACAACGGCGATGACCAGGTCGATCAGGCCCTTTTTGTACTCGTTCCAGGCAGTCTCGGCGGCATCGTCAAAATAGCCGGAGAGCATGGACGCAATGAGCAGGACGGTGTAGATGACATACTCTGCTTTAAAGGGCACCACGGCCAGCGTGACCAGTGCGATGCAGAGTACAAAGATGAGGCCGGAGCCCCGGGCCTTGCCCTTAGAGAGTTCGCCGTTCACGGCAAACGCACGGCCATGGTCGTGGGGGAGCTTATCGTGGAATACCGAGTCCATCAGCGCGGTCAGCGCAAATGCAAGCAGAAAGCCCAGCGCATCCACGGTGCGCGGGTTGCCAGAAAGCAGTTGAAGCATAGTTTTTTCCTCTTTCCCGGAGCGGCAGAGGCCGTTCCTGTTCTTTCACGGCTGGATACAAATGAAGTGTATCACGCCCGGGCCAAAAAATCAATCTCCGGGGCAATGGCTCCCCCGTGGGCTGATGGGTTGACATTTTTCGTCCCTCTGTCTATAATGGGAGGACAAACGCCCTTTCGAGGGTATTTTTTTGTCTCACAGGAAAATCGGAGAAAAAGGAGAAGACATGAAACTTTCACTTGAACGGCTTTCGGCCCGGATGCGGCAGGGTGAGACCATCCCCCTGCGGGACACTGCCGGGGTGGTGCTGATGTTGAGTATCCCGTCCATCCTAGAGCAGATCGTAGTCACGGCCATGGAGTACATCGATGCGGCCATGGTGGGCCACATCGGAGCCGAGGCCACCGCCGCCATCGGCATCGTCAGCTCCAGCACCTGGCTGCTACACGGCATTCTGGTGGGCCTGTACAATGCCTTTTCGATCCAGATCGCACAGTATCTGGGGGCTGACCGCCAGCAGGATGCCCGGGGCGTGCTGCGGCAGGCTATGCTGTTCAACCTGGCGGCGGGCCTTGCGGCGGCGGCGTTCGGCATTGGTATCAGCGGGCACCTGCCCGGGTGGCTGGGCGCTGATGTCAGCCTGCAGGCCAACGCTTCCACCTACTTTGCCATCTGGTCAGCGGCCCTGCCCTTCACCATGGCAATGGGCATGTACACCTCCATGCTCCGGGCCAGCGGCGATGCCCTGACCCCCGGCCTCATCAGCGTGCTGGTCTGCGTGCTGGATGCCATCTTCAACTTCTTCCTCATCAACCCCACCCGGACGCTGCGGGGCATCACCGTCTGGGGTGCCGGGCTGGGCGTGCCCGGCGCAGCTCTGGGCACCGCCCTGGCCACTGTGGTGGGCGGCCTGCTGGCCCTCTGCATCCTGCTCTTTCGTGAGGGGCCGCTCTGCATCCACAAGCCCGGTTCGTGGAAGATCACCCGCGCCTGCATCCGGAACCTGGGCAAGGTGGGCGTGCCGTTGGCCGCCGAGCGCGCGGCCCTCTCCTCGGCGCAGGTGCTCCAGGTGCGTATCGTCTCCCAGCTGGGCACGGTGGCCATTGCGGCCAACAGTCTGGGCGTGAGCGCCGAGGGCCTGTGCTATATGGCAGGCTACGGCATCCAGGGCGCGGCCATTGCATTGATCGGGCAGGCTGTGGGTGCCCACCGGAAGGATATGGCCAAACGCTTTGCCTGGCTCTGCACCCTGATGGGCATGGGCATTATGACCCTGACCGGTGCGGGCCTATTCGCCTTTGCCCCAGCCCTGATGAGCATCTTTACCGCCGATGCCGCTGTCATCGCGCTGGGCGCGCGGGTGCTGCGCATCGAAGCCTTTGCCGAGCCCATGTTCGGTGCCTCCATCGTAGCAAGCGGTGCCATGCAGGGCGCAGGCGACAGCACCGCCTGCTTTGTGCTGAACCTCGTCAGCATGTGGTGCATCCGGCTGACGCTGGCTTTCCTGCTGGCTCCCCGGTTCGGCCTTGTGGGCGTGTGGGGTGCGATGTGCTTCGAGCTCTGCGTGCGCGGCCTGCTGTTCCTCATCCGTCTTGCCCGGGGCAAGTGGCTGGAAAAGGGCGCGCTGTCTTAAATCGAATCGATATAAGCAAAAAAGAAAGGACGCGAGCGCGTCCTTTCTTTTTGCTTTGTCACTCACTTCCGGCCATGCAGGATGGGAGAGAGCGGCTTATAGATCAACATGCAGATCAGGGCATCCAGCAGGCCCTTGACCAAAGTGAAGGGCATATTGAAGATGACCAGGCACTTGATAAGGCTGTTGGCAGAGGGCAGGATAGCCTGATACATGCCCAGGATGGCTTCCAGCGGCATGTGGTAGAACTTGACGTAGGCCGGGTAGGTGATGAAGTAGTTGGACGGCACACTGAACAGGGCCATGGCCACGGCACCAGCCACTGCGCCGATGATGGCGTTCTTGCGGCTCTTGTGGTGCTTGTAGAGGTAACCGGCCAGTGCGGAGAACACCGCACCCAGCATGAAGTTGCACAGCTCTCCCACCAGTGCGGTAGAGGTGCCCTTGATGACCACATGGAGCAGGTTCTTCATAAAGCTGATGATCACACCGTACACCGGGCCAAGGGCAAAGGCACCCAGCAGAGCGGGCAGGTCGGAGAAGTCCATCTTGACGAAGGACGGGATGAGCATCGGGAGCGGGAACTCGATGAACATCAGGATAAAGGCCACCGCGCTGAGCATGGCGGCAACGGTCAGGTTGCGGGTCGTGTTTTTCTTCATGGTAATATCCTCCCGGGGCGTTCTGGCCCCAAATCAAAGATTGGAAAGCCCCTTTCGCGTGGTTCGGAACCGGGAAGACAATCAAAAACGCGCCCTGCCGCAGCTAACACTGCAACAGGGCGCGTAGACAAATCGTATTGCCTGCCGTTTCTTGCATCCGGACTATACCGTTGGCCCCGGAGTCTCACCGGGTCAGCACCCTTGCGGGTGGTCGCGGGCTGTACCGCCAGTGGGGAATCTCACCCCGCCCTGAAACGAACTTTCTGGCCAAGAGTATAACGCAGCTGCTCCGCCTTGTCAACCCCTTTTTTATTTGCCCTGCACGGGCCGGATATGGTATACTGTGGGACAGGATGTTACAATTTTTGATACAAGGAGCTTTTTGCCATGATTTTTACCGTTCGTGACCTCGGGTTCGAGATCGGGCCTTTTTTGCTGGAGGGCTGGTGGGCGCTGGCTGCCCGGGCTGTCTGCGCCGCTGTCATCGTTTTTGCGGGGCTTCTGCTCGGCTGGCTGCTGCGTCGGAAGATCTTTCCCGCTCTGCAGGCCCGCAGCTGGCACTTTGCCGCCACGCCCATCCTCCTGCGCAGCTTACAGAGCCCTTTGGCGCGGATGGCCTTTTACAGCGGCCTGTACCTGGCCCTGACCAGCCTGCCGTGGGCCATTCCGGGCCTGACAAAGTTTCTGTTCACGGCCTATAAGATTGCAACGACCCTCCTGTTCTGTCAGGGCCTGTACAACGCTTCTGAGGTAGCCGACCTGCTGCTGGCCTCCTGCAGCCCGGAGATCCGGAGCAACAAGACCCTGCGCTCCCTGCTGGACACCACCTACAAAGTGCTGGTCATCATTCTGGGTGTTGCCACCTGCGCGCAGATCGTCGGCTTCCCCATCGGCAGCATCGTAGCCGGTGCCGGTCTTGTGGGCCTGACCATCTCGCTGGCCGCGCAGGAAAGCGCCAGCAACCTGTTCAGCGGCATCGTCATCCTGCTGGACAAACCCTTTTCCATCGGCGACTGGATCTCCGTGGGCAATGTGGAGGGCGAGGTCATCGACATTAACTTCCGCTCCACCCGCATCCGCTCCATGGACCACAGCGTAATCATTATCACCAACAGCCAGATCTGCGCCTCCACTGTCCAGAACGCAGCCCTGCGCACCATGCGGCCCTATAAGTTCACGCTGGGTGTCACCTACGGCACCACCCGTGCCCAGCTGGAAAAGCTGATGGCTGACCTGCAGGCCATGCTGGACAACAGCCCTTACACCAACAAGGGCACCAACATCGTCCGGCTGACCAGCTTTGGCGATTCCAGCATCAACATCCTCATCTCGGCCTACCTGACCACCAATGTCTATGCCACCTTCCTGCAGCAGCAGAATGATCTGAACCTGAACATCATGGACGTGATGCAGGCAGACGGCGTGGACTTCGCCTTCCCCTCCACCAGCGTCTACATCGAAAAGAATTGAGCATACCACAACGCCCCCTGTGTGCCTGCTGCGGCGCACAGGGGGCGTTTTTATCATACGTTATTCCCGGGTCTTGATCTCGATCGTTCTGCCGCCAAGATTTTCATAGACGCGGTGGGAGACAGAGAGCACCGTGCGGCCCGCGGAGGCACGGCGCAGAGCCGCCAGCACACGGGCCTCCGTTTCGGCATCCAGATTGGCGGTGATCTCATCCAGCAGCAGCACGGCGGGGTCTGCGGCGGCGGCACGGGCAATGGACAGCAGCTGCCACTCGCCCTGCGAGAAGATGCCCTCGGTACAGACGGTGTCATAGCCCTCCGGCAGAGCCCGGATGGCAGCATCGATCCCGGCCAGCGCGGCGGCAGCCTTTGCCATTTCCCCGGTGATCTGCGGGTCTCCCAGCGTGATCTGTTCCAGAACGGTGCCCGGCACACGGGAGAAATGCTGTTCCACACAGCCGATGCAGGTGCGGCGCTCCCGGTCGGTGATGTCCCCCACCTTCACGCCGCCGATGGTCACCGTACCGGCCTCCGGCTGATACAGGCCCAGCAGGAGCTTGAACACGGTGCTCTTGCCCGCACCGGTGCGGCCCACCAGCGTGACCTGCTCCCCCTGTTTCACGGTCATGGAAAAATCCTTCAGAACGTGCCGTTCCCCATAGCCGAAGGTGACGTGCGCAAATTTCACATCGCCCCGGGCAGCCTCCCTGCGCGCGGGCGGGATCGTGCGCTCCGGCTGGTCGAGAAAGGCATCGATGCGCCTGACACCCGCCATGGCCGACTGGATGGTCTGGATCTCCATGCCCAGGCTTTCGATGGGGGCGAAGATGCGGGAGATGTAGTTGATGACGGCCACCGAAGTGCCCACTGACATGCCGAACAAGGTCAGGAGTTGCGCGTTCCCCGAAGCGGAGAGCAGCATCACGATGCCGACCACAGCGGCATTCAACAGCAGCACCACCGGCGAATAGACGGCATCATAAAAATTGGTGCGCTCCATGGCGGCATAGCTGTCACCGATGCACCGGTCATATCGGCGCTCCATGTAATCCTCCAGACCCAGCGCCCGGATGGTGCGGATGTTGTGCAGAGTCTCGGGCACCTGCCCGGAGACTGCGGCGACCGCGCGGCGGTTGTCCAGCTGCGCGGCCAGCATCCGCTTCTGGACGTGACGGGTAAACACGGCAAACAACGGCAGCACCAGCAGCAGGATCAGCGCAAGGCCGGTGTTTTTCACCGCAATGACTCCCATGATGGAGACGATGCGGCAGGCATCTGCTGCCATGCTGATGATGCCGGAAGTGAACAGGGCCTCCACCGTGTCCACATCGCCCGAAAAGCGGGCGGCCACCTCGCCGGGATTCTGCTCTGCCAGTGTACCGGCGGGCAGGCGGCTCAGCTTCCGGGACATCTCTGAGCGCAGGGCATGGGTCATCCTCTGGCCAAAGAGCACCAGCAGACTTTCCTGCGCCGAGGTGAGCACACCTTCCAGTGCAAGGCTGCCGAAGTAGAGCAGCACGGCCAGAAAGGACAGCGGGAGGCCCGCGGTCAGACGGTCGATGATCCGGGCCAGCAGCAGGGGCGGCAGCAGGGATGCCGCCACCGAAGCTGCCACACACAGCACCGTGCCCACCGTGAGAAGGCGGTGCGAAGCCGCTGCCATCCGGACGGCAGCAAACACGCCGTGATTATTTTTCTTTTTCATGCGCCCTCTCCCCCTTTCAGGCCGGTCTGGCTTTCATACAGCTGGCGGTAGACCGGAACCGCTGCCATCAGCTCCTCGTGGGTGCCAACGGTGGTCCTGCCGCCCTCCATAAAAATGATCTGCTGCATCTGCGGAAAATGGTACAGCCGGTGGGAGATCAGGAACACCACCTTATCCCTGGCATACGCCTGCAGCTCGGCAAAGATCGCATCCTCGGTGCTGCGGTCCAGTGCCGAGAAGGGGTCATCCAGCACCAGCACCGGGCGAGGATGGGCCAGCGTCCGGGCCAATGCCAGACGCTGTGCCTGCCCGCCGGAAAGGCGGGTGCCGCCGCTGCCGATGACCGTCTCCGTGCCCTTTTCCATGGCCAGCACTTCCTCCTTCAGGGCAGCGGCTGCAAGCCACGGCATGGCATCCTGTTCGCTGCCGCAGAGGACATTATTCTGCACGGTGTCGGCACTCAGTTCCGGGTCATGGCCCAGATACCCGACCGTGGCGGCGATCTGGCGCGGGGTCAGGGCGGAAAGCTCCCTGCCGCCAAAGCAGACCGAGCCTTGATAGGGCGCTTCGCAGAGGAATACGCGGCCAAGGGTGGATTTTCCGCAGGCGACCGGGCCGGTGATGCCGATGATATCGCCGGGGTGGGCCGTCAGGCTCAGGCCGGAAAAGACAGGCTCTTCCCCATAGGAGAAGGCGAGTTCTTTCAGCGTCACATCCTGTGCCGCCGGGATCTGCAGGGCATCCAGCTGCTCGGGCGTTTTCATCAGGGGTCTGATGCGCTTCCAGGAGACCTCTGCCTTTTGCACCGCGTTGAAGAGCTTGGCCACCTTGGAGGATTTGACCACCAGCTTGGTGAAACAGGAGAGGAAGGTGGTGAAGGCGGCGATATCCCAGTGGTTCCAGCCAGTACCCAGCACATTCTTTGCGCCGAACCACAGGATGAAGAGGGTCCCTGCCTCGGATGCCGCCAGATAAAGCGGCGGCAGCGCGGACTGCCACACGTTGTTCCGCACGGCAGTCTTTTCGGAAAGGCTCAGGGCCTCCTCGTATTTTTCCATCCGGGCCTCCTCGCAGCCGTAGATGCGGTAGGTCACGGCATTCCGGGCACGGTCCAGCGTGGCACTGCTCAGGGCACCAGCGGCCTTTTTATAGGCTGCACCGGCACGCTGCACCGGCTTTTTCATCCCTGCCGCGCAGACATAGGACACCGGAGTAAAAAGCAGGCCCAGGATCGCCAGCCGCCAATCGTATACCAGCAGCATGACCGCATAGCCCGCCAGCGCCACACCGGTGTCGAACACCTCCGTGGTGAACTTGCGCATTCCCTCCACGCAGTCGTCCACATCGGCGATGGCCTTGGTCATCAGCTCACCGGCCCCCTCTTTTTCCAGCGCGGCCCGGCGCTGCCGCACCAGATTGGCGTACAGGATGCCCTTCATCCGGCGGTTGATGTTGTTGGCGAAGCGGCGCACATAAAAGCGTTTGATGAAGCGCGCCGCCTGCACCAGCAGTGTGACTGCAATGTAGGCCAGCACCAGCAGCGCCATTTGGGCAGCAGTCTCACTGCCGCCCAGGATATCCGCCAGGCACTGGGCCAACCGGCCCTCGAACCACGGCGCAGCCAGCAGACCGATGTTATAGACAAGGCCCGAAAAGGTCACAAGGAGCAGCGGGAGCCACTCCACCCTGAAATAGGAGAGAACCCGGTCCGGGCGGAACGATTTATCTTTTTTCATGGGGCATTTTACCTCCTGCGGGTGTTCCATTCAGTATACCACGGTACAAAAGCATCTGGATAGCTTTGTTCAGAAAAAAGCCATGACAGCAGGAACAAAATGCAAGATCATTGCAATGGTCACTGCTGTCATGGCGATCGGTTTTCTTTGTATGAAAAATGCTCCCATCGGCAGGATCTGCATTGCAGTGGTGTGGGTCTGCCATCTTCTGTATTTCACCTTGCGGGTCAAGACCATCAAGCCCACAGAGCAGACTCAGGAAAGTGCAGAATAGATCCCCCCGGGATACCATCAGATTGCGGACACCCATAGCCCGCAGGGATACAGTTTCGTTCTTATCGGTTCACGAAATTCAGCGCCAGCACGAGCAGCAGCATGTGTACCGGGTAAAAGGCGTAGCAGGCATACTGGAACGGTTTGCTGTGGCAGCCCTGCCGCCCGCGATACAGCCAGATGGGCACCAGCGCCAGCAGCGCAAGCCCCTGCTGACACAGCTCAAACTCTATGCCGAACAGCCGGATGGGGTACATCAGCCCGCCCAGAAGCACCACGTTGATCCAGTACAGGGTCAGCACCTGTCCCAGCAGGCACCACCATTTCCGGCCCCGGAAAATGTAAAAAGCGAACACGGTCAGCACACCGGCACCGTAGTAATCTGTCATGCCCAGCGTTCCCAGCAGCGCCCCTGCTGCTGCCACTGCGGCGCACACCGGCAGCGAGACCCAGAGCTTTTGCTTTTTGCGCACCGTTTCCATCAGATGCACCCCCAGAAGCCCCAGCAGCAGCGTCCAGATCACGTTCTGGTGCACCGGGTAGAACCATGTCCCGCCATACATCAGATCAAAGGGCACTTCCGAAAGCAGTGCAAACAACAGCAGCCTCAGGGCATAACGCTTCAGATTCCGGGTATGAAAGTAGCCTTCCACTGTCATAAATGCAAAGATAGGGAACGCCAGCCGCCCGGCACAGGTCAGCCAGTCCTGCGCCGGCAGAAGGGTCGCCCACAGGTGATCCATCAGCATCAGCGCCATGGCAATGATATGAAGTGCTGCTGCACTCAGGTCGATGCAATTTGCGGCAGTGGGACGAATCGGTTTGGTTGACATGATCATACCTCGTCTTTGTCTAAATTCAGTTGCTTTGTCTGGAATACGAACGACTCCCTCCAAGAATTGCAGCCCCGGCAGTTTTTTACCGCCGGGGCTGCAGCACTTCATCGCTTATCCCTCCGGTTTTGCACCGGCCATTTTGGATACGGCAAGCATCCAGGGCAGCTTCTGCCATTTGCTCTGCCTGCAAAATGGGGGATGCAGTGCACCCGCCCCGCAGGCGGAAAAATGCTCCCGCAGCAGTCTGCGGGGCAAATTCAGAAAGGGTGGCTTGCCTGCCTGCCCATGGAGACGTCAGCACGGTAGCAGGAATGTGAGGAATGGCAAAGGACGGTTTCGGCGAAGAAACGTCTGGCGGTGGCGGAAAAGCCGAACGCAAGATTTTTTCAATTATGCTGGCTCGTAAGGTGAACCGGACCGAAACTTCCTTGCGGAACTGTGCAGCGTTATCGTTCATCTGCACCTGAACCGGCAGCCGCGTCCCCGGCGCTTGCCGCATCCAAAATGGCCGGTTGGCGGCGTGTCACCCTTTGGCGTTTTCCAGATAGGTCTCAAACGCTTCGGCAAAGCTGGCGTTCACATCAAAGGGAACTGCATAGTCCACCCGGGAGGTCACAAGGCACAGGTCGATCCGGTTGGAGGTCTCGTCCGCCTGCCGGTTCAGCTTGCCCAGAGCAGCATGGATGACCTTGCGGTCATAGTTGATGGTGGTCACCCGCTTCACATCACAGCGGTAGGCGATCTGGTTTCCCTCCGCATTGAAACGGTAGCCGGTACCGCCGCCGGAAAGCAGCTGCTCGGAGCTGCGCAGGTCGTTCAT
>OGCM01001464.1_pt1 | contig 28473 bp, 24 predicted proteins | sample 1570151 | NCBI WGS metagenome assembly OGCM01 (sample SAMEA4370582, study PRJEB24528) | human gut metagenome
GAGATACCAGAACATAGCGGCTAATATTGTGGAATTTATCGATACAGTAGCGGATGCAATCAGGGAACAATTGATAGAAAATAGATTTATCCAGTTGATGAGCATATACAGAAGCAAAAAATCGAAAGGAGAACTATATAAGCACGCAATATGTAAAGCGCAAATTATAGTTTCATATGTAAAAGGCTCGACTTATTTTACTTGACTTTGCAGAATAGCTGATTTATTATACTCGTAAAGAAGTAACTTACGAGTATAATTATTGGAGGTGAGTGTATGAGTCAATTCTATTGCCGTGAGGATGAGCTTCGGAAACTGAATAAACGGTACGCTGGTGATAAGTTTGAGTGCATCGTCATCTACGGCAGACGACGTGTTGGTAAAACGGCATTGATCAATGAGTTCTGTAAAGATAAGCCTACCATTTTCTTTTCTGCATTGAACACGACAGGAAAGGAAAATCTGGAGGCTCTCTCAAAGTCAATCATGAGTTTTGAGCGGCCAGATATGGAGTCTGCACCGGAGTTCAGGTCTTATGATGCTGCCTTGGACGAGCTGACTGCACTTTCAAAGGAAAAACGGATCGTCTTTGTTATTGATGAGTATCCGTATCTTGCAAAGGCAAAGCCGGCCATTTCAGCGATGCTGCAGCACATCATCGACCACAAATGGACAGAGTCCAAGATGTACCTGATTCTTTGCGGCTCCTCTATGAGCTTCATGGAGAGTCAGGTGCTTGGCAAGGAAAGTCCGCTGTATGGCAGGCGTACTGGCCAGTTTAAGATTGAGCCGCTGGACTATAAGGAAACCGCTGTGTTCCACCCAAATCTGTCAGCAGAAGATAATTCCCTGATTTATGGAATCACGGGGGGAGTTCCCCACTATATTAATAAGCTGGATGTGCGGGATAGTGTGGATGAAGCTCTGCTGGATAATTTCTTTGACCGTTCCAGCTATCTGTATGAGGAACCGGGCAATCTGCTGAAGCAGGAACTTCGGGAGCCGGCCATTTATAATGCAATCATTAAAGCGATTGCAGAAGGTGCTTCCCGAATGAACGATATCAAGATGAAGGTCGGCGAGGAGAATTCGGTTGTATCTAAGTACCTGAAAACGCTGATCGACCTTGGCATTGCTAAGAAAGAAACGCCGATTACAGAAAAACCGGGTAAGAAAACCATCTATCTGCTGGCTGATAACTTTTTCCGTTTCTGGTATCGGTTTGTGCCAATCAATATGAGTGCCATTGACTCTGGTAGAATTGCAAAGATCTATCCACACGCTGTAAAACAGTATCTTCCGGATTACATGGGCCTGATTTTTGAGAAGATGTGTCAGGATTACCTGCTCTATTATTCGGACAGTCTCCCTATTGAACTGAGTGAAATCGGCCAGTGGTGGGGTACGGACCCGAAGAAGAAAAAGCAGACACAGATTGATATTGTTGGAACACCCGTTGAGGGTAAGGACTATATCATTGGTTCGTGTAAGTACAGAAATGAGAAAATTGGTGTGGATGAACTCGATTTGATTCGGGATTATGCCTCGGTCTTCGGAAAAGGTAACAACTATTACTACTATATCTTCTCAAAAGGCGGATTCACAGATGGACTTCTTCAGGCACAAGAGAGAGGTGAAGTTCGGCTAATAATGCTGGAAGACCTTTACAAGTAAAGATTCCAACCAACCCTGCTGGTGAAAGCTGGTAGGGTATTTTATACCCATAAAATACTCATAGCCTTTTTTATGAAAATCTCTCTTTTGGTGTTGTCACTTATATTAGCGTTCACCGGTAAATGATATTATATGATATACTTTATTCGGAAAGAGAATATGCTGTGCTCAGAAAATGGGATTTGTGTGTCCTGTGAATTGACATTCACTATCAAATATGCTATTTTAAACATATACATATCTGGGAAGCAATTCTTCAACCATTCGGTTATCTGATTCCCCATATGAATAAAAAACTGGTGGAACGGAGGATCGATGGAGCGTACTCCTTTCACCACATACAGAAAGGAGCATGCGAATGCAGCAAATGACAAAACACAGACCCCTGGCAGAACTGGATCTGCTGGACGATTTTCTTTTTAATGCCTTATTGGCGTATCCGGAGTATGGACGGAGATTCTGCCGGAAGTTTTTGAGGATTCTTTTTGGAAGAGATTTTAAAAATCTCAATATTGTAACTCAAAAGTCCTACGGAGGACTGGACACCGGATATCACGGAGCCAGATTGGACGTATACATAGAAGAGGGAGACGAGGTGGAAGTTGATTCCACGAATGTCTCTGCGATTTATGATATTGAGCCGGATAAGAATAACAAAAGGAAAGACATTGATGCCATCCCACAGAGAACCAGATTCTACCATGCGATCATTGACAGAAGATGCCTGAAAAGCGGCCAGTCCTATGACAGGCTGAAGAAGGTGTTTGTTATCTTTATCTGTCCCTACGACCCATTTGGTGACAACCGGATGATCTACACGATCCGAAATCAGTGCGTAGAGAATCCGGAGTTACCATATGACGATGGTGCCAGGACGATTTTTCTTTACACAAAAGGGGAAAAAGGTCGTGACAACGAAACGCTGAGTCAGCTGCTGGACTACATGGAGAACACAACCAGGGAGAACGCAGTAACAGAAGAACTGGAAGACATCCAGGAGATGGTGGATGCGGTGAAAGAAGATGCGGAGGTGACGGTGGCATATATGAAAGGATTCGAGAGAGATCAGATGTTTCTGGAGGAAGGGAAGAGACAGGGAGAAGAACTGGGCCGAAGGCTGGAGCAGGAGAATACCCTGAGAGAGAAGAATCGGGCAGATACCGAAAAACACCGGGCGGAAGAAGAGAGACAGAGAGCTGATGCGGCCGTGGAAGAAATCGAGAAACTGAGGAGACAGTTGGAAGAGTTACAAAAGCAGCAGGTGCCTGGTTAATTTATATAAAAACCGCTGAAAATGTGGAAATTGACTTTGTTCTCCGGATATGTTACCGTAACCATATACATATCTGGGAAGTAATGTAAGATAAGTGGCAGGTACGACAGAATGTTTATTATGGAGAAGTTTGCGATTAAGGAGAGATAAAAAATGGGATACTTTAAAGATGTGACACCGGAATCAGTTGGAATCAGCTCCAAAGGAATTATGAAATTTCTTGACAGGATGGAACAAAATCAAATCGAACTACATAGTTTTATGGTGCTCCGCCATGGACAGTGTGCGGCAAAGGGATGGTGGAAACCATATGATGAAAAATTCCGCCATCCGTTGTATTCGTTCAGCAAATCGTTGACGGCTACGGCGATTGGTTTTGCACAGCAGGAAGGAATCTTATCCGTTGATGAGAAAATTGTTGATATTTTTCCGGAACTGTTGCCGGAACATCCTTCCGAATATCTTAAAAAAATCACCCTGCACCATCTGCTGATCATGGGATGCGGTCACGAGACGGAGATTTCGGACAATTCCGAAAACTGGATCTCTACATTTCTGCATCATCCGGTACTCCATGAGCCGGGAACATTTTATAAATATAATACAGCAGGAACCAACATGCTGGCTGCGGTTCTGCGGAGAAAGACAGGGCAGAATGTGACAGAGTTTCTGAAACCGCGTCTGTTGGAACCACTTGGAATCACTTCTCTGACCTGTGCATTGCTCGGCGACGGAACAGAGCTTGGCGGAGGAGGTATGAAGATGGTGACGGAAGATATGGCAAAATTTACGTATTTTCTGTCCAGACAGGGAGAGTGGGAAGGAAAGCAGCTGCTTCGAAAAGAATGGTTCGAACGCGCCTGCCACAAGCAGATTGAGACAGAAGGCGATTCCGAAGGACATGTAAAAGACTGGGCACAGGGCTACGGTTACCAGTGCTGGATGGGCCGATATCCTGGCTCTTTCCGCGCGGATGGAGCGTATGGCCAGTTTGGGGTTGTGTTCCCGGATCTCGATTTGATTGTGATTCTGACGTCATCCACAGAGCAGACACAGGAGGAATTGAGCGCACTGCAGGAGGATCTGATTCCCTATGTACAGAAAGAGGCTGGAGAGCTGGCACCATCACCGCTTGCAGAAACTGTAAAAGAGTATACTGCACAGCTTGCTCTTCCACCACGCAGAGGAACGAGAAATCCTTTTATGGAGGAAAAAGTAAGTAAGCATGTGTATGTGTCTGTTCCGGTTCTGAACGACCGGCTGCCGGATTCTGCGGAAGTTCTGATTGGCGGAAGCGGGCTGTTTCAGTTTGAGACAAGTCCGATCCAGGAGATGCGGTTTGCTTTTGGAAGCGATAAGATGTACTGGAAAGTGCTGGAAGGTGGAAAAGAAAAGGAATTCGTCCTTTCTATGCGTAAGGACTTCGCCTACAGTGAAGTAGATGGTCATATTTACGCAGGATCAGCTGCATGGCGTACCGTCAATACCCTTGAGATGGAGATCCGGCGGATGGACGGCTTAAGCGGAGGTCGCATGATTGTCAGATTTCAGAAGGAAAATCTTTTGTTAGAGGCAGAGGATACGTTGATCAGCGTCGGTGGACTCGGCATTTCACCGCGTCAGGCACTGACGGTTTTCGGAATAAAAGAGTCCTGAACAAAAAGATGAGAAAAGCCAAGGAAGAACTATCCAATTGGATAGTTCTTTTTTCCTTTTACGTTTGCTATAATTATACAAAAGGTGAAATTCAAGAAAGAGTGTGGGAAAATATATGAAAAAAGATAGGATAAACGATACAGAAAAAAGTTTTCTGTCCGGAAAAAAACGGATGGATAAATTAAAAGTACTGATGAAATATGCGGGAATCTCTGTCTTTGAGTATTTCCCGGATAGCGATCGAATGGTTCTGTATAATGAGCAACTGGAAGAAGAAAAAGGAATTATGCCATTTCTCGGTCAGCTGGGTCAGATATGTACGATTCATCCGGAAGATGTGCAGAAGATGCGTGAGTTTCTTCTAGGACAGACTCTGGGAACGGTGGAACTGAAGCTTCTGAAAAAGGGTCACTATAAGAGAGTACTTCTGGATGCATTACAGAAGGAAGAAGGTGACCAGTCGGTGATCGGTTGCATCAGAGATATCACGGAGATACGGAAAAGAGAAGAACTTCTGGAAGATCAGGCAAGAAGAGATTCCATGACAGGACTGTATAACCATGATACCGGAAAGCTTCTGGTGAACGAGTACCTGCGGGAGAAACGGATGGGCGCTTCTTCCGGCCTTCTGATGCTGGATGTGGATCATTTTAAAAATGTAAATGATGTGTATGGTCATCTGTTCGGGGATGAAGTGCTGATTGGATTTTCCGGATTTTTGCAGAGCTTTTTTCGCAAAGAGGATATTCTGATCCGTACCGGTGGAGATGAATTCGTCGTGTTTTTAAAGGAAATCAGCCGGGAAGCACTGGAAAAGAAAGTCAGTGAACTGGTGAAAAGAGTGGGAAAACTGACGTTTTCAAAAAGAGATTTTGTCATGAGCTGCAGTGTTGGTGTCTGTTTTCTGCCGGCAGGTTTGGGCGATTACAGTTACGAACAGCTTCTTGAACATGCAGACCTTGCCTTGTACCGGGCGAAGATTGCGGGAAGAAACCAGTATGCAGTAGGGGAAAAACTGATCCCTTTAGATACCGGAAACAAGGGAGAAACCGCAGTAAAACTGCTGATGGATGAGACCATGGAAAAGCGGGAGTTCGAGATCTATTTCCAGCCGAAGATTTCGTTACATAATTATAAGATTGTGGGAGCAGAGGCTCTGGTGCGCTGGCGAAGACCTGACGGTATCGTGGTGAGACCGGAACATTTTCTTCCGTTTTATGAAAAAAACGGAAAAATCGTGGAACTTGATTTTTATGTATTTGAACAGGTGGCCGCATTTCTGGAAAAAACAAAAAGAAGCGGAATCACACCGGTGCCGGTTTCGGTCAATGTATCGGCGCTGCATGCGGAAGATCCACAGACAACCAGACGGTATCTGGAGATTCTGGAAAAATATAAAGTGGATCCCGGGATGCTGGAGATGGAACTGAAGGAGACGGATACGATCCGGTATGAAAATATCAAAGATCTTCTGCGTTCTCTACAGGAGGCCGGTTTCCATACAGCACTGGATAACTTCGGTGTGGGATCTTCTTTTATTAATCTGATTGCAGATGTCCCGTTAAATGATGTAAAACTGGGACGCGGGTTCATGGAAAAGTGTGAAAAAGATTACCGTGGTATCAGTTTTCTGCGACAGATGATCGGGATGTTGAAAAGCCTCGGTTTCCAGGTCCTCTGTGAAGGCGTGGAATCGGCAAGACAGGTAGAGGTACTGAAAACTTCCGGGTGCGATCATGTACAGGGGAACTGGTTTTCCATGCCGCTGAGTGCAAAAGAATTTGAAAAAATGTTGTTCCTTCCCGGCGAAATATTCTGCCGTTGCAGAAAAAATGAAGAACATAGTACAGGGGGAGAAGCATGATGAGAACAACTGGAGACGTATATCTGTGGCCGGCAGCGGCCGAAAGAAAATTACGGATGGCGTATCAGGCGGGACTTCCTGCTTATCTGTATGGTGTTACCGGCGTGGGGAAAACTTCTCTGATCCGGCATTTTCTTGAAAAAAAAGAATATTTTTATGTCTCTGCACTGAATACGAAGCCGGATGATCTGGAGAGTGAAAAAATCACGGCACCGGTGATCGTGCTGGATGATCTTTACGCAATTTCGGATATCCGGCTGAAAGATGCTTATTATCAGAAAATCCAGGAATGGATGGAACGAAATGATCTGTGGGTGGTACTGATCTCCCGTGCCCCATTTCCGGCGTGGCTTCTGTCCCTTCGGATGAAATATTCTTTTGTAATGATCGGGGAAGAAGATTTTTGCCTGACGAGAGAACAGCAGGATGAGTATCTGGAAAGATATGGACTGCAGGTGTCAGAGGAACAGCTGGAAAAAGCATGGGCTGTGGGAAGAGGGAATCCCATGTCCCTGCGGATCTTTGTGATGGAAAACGGGAATCTGGAAGCCACGATGCGTACGGTCTGGACGTACCTGGAGAGTCATGTATATGATCAGTGGGATACAGAACTGCAGGAATTTTTTATGGATATTTCCATTGTCAAAGATTTTACGGTGAGTCTGGCGGCGATGATCACCGGAAACAAACATGTGGAGCATATGCTGGCACAGGGGATGGAAACCGGCAATTTTTTTGCAAAAATGGGGGAAAAAGACGGTGTCTGGCGTTGCAAGGATGCCATGCGCTGGTCTATGGAACAGCGGCTGCATAAAAAACGCTCTCCGGAACAGATCAGCCGTCTGTATTATAACGCAGGTCTGTATTATGAGATGGAGGGCGAGATTGCCAAAGCCCTGGAAATGTACAAGGCATACGATGATACAGACAGTATATTCCGGCTGCTGGTGGCGAATGCCAGGGAAAATGCAGCTATCGGTAATTATTATGAACTGCGAAATTATTATCTGGAACTTCCGGAGGATCTGATCCGGGAGAATCCGGTACTTATGATGGGAATGAGCCTGTTGCAGTCGATTCTTATGAATGTGGATGAAAGTGAGCGCTGGTATCATGAACTGGAAGAATATCAGAAACGGGCAGAGGGAAGTGATGCACGGGAAGCCAAAGGACGGCTGATCACGTTGGATATTTCCCTTCCCCATCGTGGCATCAGCGGAATGACGGATCTGTTGCGGGCGGCAGGTGTCCTGATTACCGACCGGAAAGTACACATCCCGGAACTCTCTGTAACCAGCAATCTGCCCTCGATGATGAATGGAGGAAAAGACTTCTGCGAGTGGAGCCGCAAGGACAGAGAACTGGCCGTAAGCCTTGGAAAGATCATAGAGTTTGTGCTTGGAAAGTACGGAAAAGGGCTGGTTCCGCTGGCACTGGCAGAAAGCTATCTGGAAAAAGGACAGGATGATTATGAGGTGATGGCACTGATCCAGAAAGGGCGGATGCAGGCGGAAAGCGGAGGAAAAATCGAACAGGTCTTCGTAGCAAACGGACTCCTTTGCTGGATGTATCTGATTCGTCAGGATCTGGAAGAGGCGCTTCATGTGATGCAGACTTTTCGGGAACGATGTAGAAAAGAAGCACCGAAGCTGATTGCGAACATAGATACATTTTTGTGCCGGCTGCATCTGTATCGGGGAGATACAGCGGAGATCCTGGCGTGGCTTGAGAGCGCACCGGATGAAAACAGAGAGTTCTATATTCTGGAACGATTCCGATATGTAACAAAGGTGCGTGTCTATTTGCAACAGGGAAAATACGAGGCAGCATATAATTTGTTACAGCAGCTGCTCTACTATGCAAAAGAGATGGAACGGACATATATCCGGATAGAAAGCACGTTACTTCTGGCAGTGACCTGTTATAAGATGGATCGGAAAGAGTGGAAGAATCTGTTGCAGGAGGCTGTCAGCGAAGCTGAATCCTATCATTTTGTCAGGATACTGACAAAAGAGGCTGGTCTGTGGCTGCCACTTCTGAAAAAAAACAGGGAAGAGATACACTGGACCGATCCACACTTTCACAGACAGGTGCTGGAAGAAGGAAAAAGGATGGCGCAGATGTACCCTGGATATCTCAGAACAAAAGCAGAGGGAGAAGTCACACTTTCCGATACCGCACGGAAGATTCTGCGGATGCAGGCAGAGGGAGATTCCATGAACAAGATAGCCGGACAGCTGGGGTTGGCGGAAGTGACGGTGAAGTATCATTGTCGGGAAACCTACCGGAAACTCGGTGTGAACGGAAAAGCAGCGGCGGTGAATGAAGCAAGAAAACGAAAACTGATTTAGTACAGCACTTTCAAAATAACTGTATCATTCATTTCATGGCCTGCCCTTGCATATTTTGTGCTTTTCTTTTATAATAAAACCCACGCGACATGGTACGGGAAACAATTGTTATACCGATATCCCGTGGCAAAATACCTCGCAGGATCCGATACAAACAACATCAGCGGATCCGGAAAGCAAAGGAGAAAATATTATGGCACAGAACGTACTGGCAGTGGTAGCCGGACACCAGATCACCGAAGAAGAACTGCAGGCATTTATCGGACACCTGCCGAAGGAGCAGCAGGCATATGCATCCAATCCACAGTTTAAAGAACACTGCAAAGAACAGCTGATCACTTTCCATGCACTGGCAAAATGCGGAGAAGATGAGAAGCTTGATGAGACTGAAGAATATAGAAGAGGAATGGAAAATGCAAGGCAGGATATCCTGGTACAGATGGTATTAAAAGAGACTATCGAGAGTGTCAGTGTATCTGATGAGGAAGTGAAAGATTACTATGAACAGAACAAAGCACAGTTTGTAAAAGGAGCTACGGTAAATGCAAAGCATATCCTGACCGATTCCGAAGAGAAATGTGCAGCTATTCTGGAATCCATCGTGAACGGGGAAAAGACTTTTGAAGAAGCGGCAAAAGAATCTTCCACCTGCCCATCCGGTGCACAGGGCGGTGACCTGGGTGAATTCGGAAAAGGCCAGATGGTGAAAGAATTCGAAGACGCAGCCTTCCAGGCAGAACCGGGACATGTGGTAGGACCGGTAAAAACTCAGTTTGGTTATCATCTGATCAAGGTTGAGAAGAAAAACGAAGCCAAAGAAGCCGGATTTGCTGAAGTAAAGGATCCGATCCGTGCAGAACTTCTGAAGAGAAAACAGGACCAGGCATACCTGGCGAAAGTGAAAGAACTGAAAGAGAAATATGTACAGAAATAATCTGATAAATTTCAGTCTGCAGAAAGATTCGTCAACCTGTAAAAAAAGCGTTCTATGAAGAAAGAAAATTGTTATATTTTCATTATTTCATTTTCATAAATGTATAGTATAATAAGACAGATGATGTCAGAACAACAGAAAAAAGGGCAGGGAAGAAAGACGAATGAAGAGTAAAAAAAAGTCAAAAAAAATATATATCATCCTGCTGGTTGTCTGCCTGCTTGTTATGGCGGGACTGGTAGCAGGATTGTTTGGTTATGCACACTATATGGGAACAAAAACCATGGGAAGCCGGATCAAGATTTTTGGCGAGGATGTATCCGGACGCAGTGTGGAAGAGACGGCAGGGATGCTGGCAGATGATTTTAAGAAAGTACCGGTTACTTTTCAGGAAAACGGGGAAACGGATTATCAGACCACACTCGGTGATCTTGGTTACAGCATCAACGAAAAACAGCTGAAACAGGATCTGGAAACACTGAGAGACAAACGCTGGAAAGAAGGCGGTTTCTTCCCGAAACAGGAGGGTCTTACGGTAGCTTATCAGGTAGAACGAAACGATGAGACATTTTCTGCGGCACTGACGGAGGAACACTTTCAGCTTTCCACAGACCGTGTGGATTCAACCGATGCATACGTGGAATATAACAGCGATCAGAGTGCTTATGTGATAGTCCCGGAGACACTGGGTAATCATATGGATCAGGCAGCTGTGGAAGCATATGTGGAGGAACAGATCCGCCCGCAGATCGAAGGGGATTTTCCGAAAACAGGACTGAACGTGGAAATTACATCAGATCTCTACCGGAAAGCAGCTGTTACACAGGATGCTCAGGAATTACAGGAAAAAGTAACCACGTTAAATGCTGCTTTGCAAAAGTACAAAGGAGTTTCCGTAACGTATACATTCGGAAAAGAAACTCAGGTTCTGGACAATGCGACTATCTGTTCCTGGCTGGTGATTTCCGATGAAAGTGTATCCGTTGATACCGCACAGGCGCAGGAGTATATCAAGAATCTTGCCACAAAATACAATACTATCTACCGGTCACGTTCCTTCACGACTACAGGCGGTGAAGCGATCACCATCGAAGGTAATGAATATGGTTACCGGGTTGACCAGGAAGGAGAACTGACACAGCTTCTGGCAGATATTGATGGTGGGGCAGCTGTGACGAGAGAACCGGTATACAGTAAATCAGGCTATTCCAGAAACGGAACGGATGACCTGAACGGAAATTACATAGAAGTCAGTCTGGAACAGCAGCACCTGTGGCTGTACAAGAATGGGGCGCTGGTGACTGAAACGGATATCGTCAGTGGTCTTCCGGGAGAAGGAAGAGAAACATACCGTGGGGCATGGCCAATTGCATACAAAGCAAGTCCATTTACCTTAAGCAGTGATGTATATGGATATGATACCACGGTTACCTACTGGATGCCGTTTGTTTACGGACAGGGACTTCACGATGCCAGCTGGCAGACAAGCTTTGGCGGAGACACCTATAAAACCAAAGGAAGTCATGGCTGCATCAATCTGCCGCCGGATCAGGCGAAGATTATCTATGAGACAATCGATAAAGGATATCCGATCCTGCTGTACTGATGTGTAGTGACAGAATTATATGATACCAGGGTCAAAAGGTCAGAAAGCTGATGCAAGCTTGCTTGCAAGAGGATTTTTGACCTCTTGACCCGCCAAAAACATGAGTAAGTAGCCATTTTTCAAAGAAAAATGAGCGGATTACGAATGTTTTTGAGGATTGCGAGAGTGCAAAGCACGTAGCAATCTGGTATCAAAGGGGTCAAAATACCTTTTGACCCCAACATCATTATGTATAAAAAGTATAAAAAAGAACAGGCGGGGATTGTTTTTGGACAATTTCCACCTGCTCTTTTTTGCATATATCAATAATTGGTCCGGAGGACCAATTTTGATGCTGGCAGCAACCATCAGATGCTACACAGTGTCATCAGATGTTCCAGTGAAAACAATTCTTCCTGATCCAGCAGTTCTTCCAGCGTATCTAGGTTCTGATCCGAGTGTTCCAGTTCCCGGGAGAATCGATAGCAGACGGACACCAGATCCCCCGGTTCCAATTTTCCCCGTTTCCGGGCATAGAGTCCCAGCACCAGCTCTTCGATGAAGAGTGTACAGATCACCGCCATTTTTCCTTTGGCAAAGATTTTTTCATCATACACAGCACCACAGAAATATGTATACAGCCAGTATACCAGCAACTGTTCTTTCTGTACCTGCCATTCCGGGAAAGTATCCTGAAAATCAAGGAGAAGTTCCATATAGGATGTTTCTTCCGGACAGGTGTGATACAAAGAAATCAGTGTATCCTTTAAAAAACCGATCCAGTCCGGTGAGAGAACCTCCAGTTTCGGAACTATGGTTTTCCAGATCTGTTTCATCAGATCGACCCGATCCATATCCGGAAAACACCGATCGGAAATTTTCTTTCGAAAAGCAGAAGAGAAACCGGACTGTTCATGGCGTGCACGGATCGTTTCCCAGGAAAAAAGTTCCTGTTTATTCACCGCCAGCTGAAAGTCATGGGTGCACACCAGAAGTTTTGCCATCCGATATCGTACCGGAACACTGCGATCCTGAAGCACAGTGAGCAGATAATCTCTCGTATCCATCAGCGCGCTGAACAGAAAGTAATCAAAATCTTCATAGGTTTCTTCTGCAGTTTCTTTTTCAAAGGTTCGAAAAGTAACCGGGTCTTTTTGGGAGAGGATGATCCGTGCTGCTTCCGGACAGGAGAGGGACAGGGATATTTCCCGCATACCCTCGAATTCTTCAATGTGCCGTGGATATCTGCGGCAGGTATCACAGAGCATCTCGGATCCCGCTTCTATATACATATCACAGAGATTTTCTTCATTTAAAAATGCACAGCGATGCCCGTACTGGCGGAAGGCATGTTCTTTCCAGTTGATATCGTTATGCAGACGATTCCGAAAAGATCCCTGAAAATGGCGGTATTTGCTCAGGCTTTTGTCATCGATCATGATCTGCCATCCCGCACAGCAGGTATCCGGACAGGCATCTGCGATACAGGAAAACTTTTTATAATAAGAAGGAAATGTAATTTGCATAAAATAAATAAACTCCTTTGAGATATGATTGGTGTTACAGATTATTATTAAATCCGGTAAATATTGTAGCACAGATTTTATAGATTGTAAAAAGCCTTTGGCTGCGGTACAATAAAATCATTGAGTAAAAAACAAAGGAAAAATAAATTATGAATAAGATACAGATTATTGTAAATAACGGTGCCGGTACCGGAAGTGCAGTGGCGGTATGGAAGGAAACAAAAGAATATTTACAGGAGAATGGAATATCATATAATGCATATCTGACCCGCTATGAAAAGCATGCAGTGAAGCTGGCCGGACAGATCTGTGGAAAGATTCCGGAAGGACCCATCTATCTGCTGGTGGTAGGGGGAGACGGAACTATCAATGAAGTGTTGAATGGCATTACGGATTTTGACCGTGTCCGCCTTGGTGTGATTCCCACAGGATCCGGCAACGATTTTGCCAGAAATCTCGGAATCCTTCGGAATACCAGAGAAGATCTGCGGGAAATCACAGCCTGTATCGGCCAGGAACAAAACGGAGAAAAACTGCAGCGGATCGATCTTGGGAAAGTAAGCTGGGAAGGGTGTGAGAAGCCAAGAATCTTCGGTATCAGTGCAGGTGCCGGTCTGGATGCGATTGTATGTAAGAAGGCGTTGCATTCAAAGTTGAAAAAGATCCTGAACAGATTTCACCTGGGAAAGCTGACGTATCTGATGCTGACAGTTCAGACTCTGTTTTCCATGAGAACCTTTCAGGCAAATGTAACGACAGACGGGGAAACAGAGAGTTATGAAAATATGATCTTTGCTGCAGCCATGAATCTGAGGGCAGAAGGCGGCGGGGTTCCGATGGCACCGGAAAGTGTACCGGATGATGGAAAGATCTCTCTGAGCAGTGCGTCCGGAATACCAAAATGGAAAACATTTTTCCTGCTTCCGCTGCTGGCAATGGGAAAACAGGGAAGAATCCGTGGATTTGATGTGAAAGACGGATCTGAGATCGTGATGGAACTGGATCAGCCGGTGGTACTGCATGCGGATGGAGAATATTGTGGGGATGTGCAGCATATTTGCGTTCATTGTATGAAAAATACGTTGTGGCTTTTACACAGATGTACGGAAAAATAATAGTAAGATGACGGGGGAGAACGAAAAATGGATAAGATAATGATGTGGGTGATGGCAATCTGTGCCATGATCGGCGGCGTGGATCAGCTTGCGGGAAATAAGTTCGGTCTGGGCAGACGATTCGAGGATGGGTTTCAACTTCTCGGACCGACGGCGCTTTCTATGGCTGGGTTGATCTGTATAACACCGTTACTTTCACTGGGGCTGGAACATACGATTGTTCCGCTTTACAGGATCCTTCATCTTGATTCTGGGATGCTGGGTGGTGTGCTGGCTATTGATATGGGCGGCTATCAGCTTTGTAAAGAACTGGCACAGGATCCGGCAATCGGCCGGTACGGTGGGATTATCGTGGGAGCAACCCTTGGATGCACCATTACTTTTACGATCCCTGTTGGAATGGGGATGTTGGGAGAACGGGAAAAACCATTGTTTGCCAAAGGGATTCTTGCAGGCTTATGCATGCTTCCAGTGGGAATCCTGACAGGGGGTCTGATGTGCGGTGTTTCTCTGGGAAAACTGCTTTTACAGAGCATTCCGGTTCTGATTCTTGCGGTTCTTCTGGTTTTTGGAATTTCCCGGTTTCCGGACGGAATGATCCATGGGTTTCGGGTATTTGCAACGGTGATCCGCAGTGCGGGTACTATAGGAATTGCGCTTGGAGCATTTTCTTATATGACGGGTCTGCAGCTGCTTCCCGGCCTGACTCCTCTGGATGAGGCACTGAAGGTGGTTTCCTCAATCGGAATCGTTCTCCTTGGCAGTCTGCCATTTGCGGAAATTTTGCAGAGGATGTTAAAGAATCCGCTGGAATGGATCGGAGAAAAAATCGGTCTTGGAAGGAACGGTACGGCAGGATTGCTGGTGGGAATAGTAAGCGCACTGCCGGTAATCGCAGATATGAAGCGGATGAACGAAAGAGAAATCGTCATGAATGCAGCCCTTCTGGTATGTGGCACATCTATGGTGGCGGCACATCTGGGATTTGTTCTTGGTGTGGATGCTCCGGCGACAGGAGCACTTCTTGCAGGAAAACTGACCGGAGGGATCGCCGGAGTCTGGATGGCATGGAGAATCATGAAATAAAAGATTCTGTTAATTTTTTTGTGCAATCTTTTGCTTGTCAAATATAAGAAGCTTTTGTATAATAAAAACGATTGCGAGCAGAAAGAACAGAAAGGAAAGTATATGAAAGGTTTGTATGATATCCACACACATATTATTCCTCATGTGGATGATGGTGCGGATACGATTGAAATCACAAAAAAGATCCTTCAGATGGAATATAACGATGGAGTGCGGACGATTTTCGCAACTTCGCATTTTCGAAGAAGGATGTTTGAGACACCGATGGAAAAGATCAGGCAGCAGTATCTTCAGGTTCAGCAGGCAGCAAAAGAGATTGCACCGGATCTCAGGCTCATTCTGGGATGCGAGTTTCACGCCAATCTGGATATGGTAGAAACTCTGAATGCGGGGAAAAGACCAACCATGGGAGATACGCGGTTTGTACTGACAGAATTTTCCGAAGCACATGATTTTCGTTTTATTCAGGAAAGATGTTATGAGTTGATCAGCAACGGATATGAACCGATCATTGCACATGCAGAACGCTATCCGGTTATCAGAAAGAATCTGGAACATCTCGAACAACTGGTGGATATGGGCGCATACATACAGATGAATGCGGACAGTATCAGCGGTGTGGAAGGCTGGGGTATGAAGAGATTCTGTAAAAAGGTTATGAAGCAGAACCTGCTGCATTTTGTGGGCAGCGATGCACATAATACGGGGGACAGAAAACCCCAGATGGGCCATTGTGCCCAATATATGGAGAAGACTATGGGACGGGAGTATGCAGATAAGATTCTGATCAGAAATCCCCGTGAGATCATAGAGGAAGGAAGATAGGAGAAAGAATATGGAACAAAATCAGATGAACAACGATGAGATCGAGATCGATCTGAGGGAGATTTTCTCTGTACTGCTGAGTCACCTGGGAATCATTATCCTGTCCGGGCTTGTTCTGGGCCTGGTGGCAATCGTAGGAACGAAAGTATTTATCACCCCTCAGTATCAGTCCGTAACCAAGATGTATGTGCTGGCAAAACAGAACAACGATACACTGACCAGCGCAGATATGCAGACCAGTACCCTGCTGACAAAAGACTATGCAGAGATGATCCAGAGCCGTACCGTTACGGAAGCGGTCATTGCACAGCTTGGTCTGGATATGACACATGAACAGCTGGTAAACAAGATTTCCGTATCCAATACGACAGATACCCGTATCATTACCATCAGTGTACTGGATAAGGATCCTTATATGGCAAGAGACATTGCCAATGCAGTACGTGATACAGCTGCAGAACATATCAAAAATGTTATGAATTCCGAAGCAGTTAACGTTGTAGATGAGGCCAATATCCCGGCTGAAAAATACAGTCCGAGTGTTTCAAAGAATGGTCTGATCGGTGGTGTCCTGGGATGTATGATCGCAGTTGCCATTATCCTGATCCGCTTTATTATGAATGATACCATTCAGACAGCAGAGGATGTAGAACGTTATCTGCAGCTTAGTACTCTGGGAACCATTCCTCTGTTACAGACGGATAAAAAGAAGAAAAAACGTGCGAAAAAACATAAAAGGAGATAAAAAGCTGTGGAAAATGTAGAAATTAAAGTGCAGGAGATGGACTACAGCGGAACAGAAGCCTATAAGTCTCTCCGTACCAATCTCCAGTTTTGTGGAGAAGATAAAAAAGTGATCGCAGTAACAAGCTGTACACCAAATGAAGGAAAAAGCAGTGTGACCATGAATCTGGCAGTTTCCATGGCAGAAGCAGGAAAGAAAGTGATCCTGATCGATGCGGATATGCGAAAATCTGTTCTGATGGGAAGAACAAAAGTGAGAAGTTCTGTAAAAGGACTGACTCACTATCTTTCCAAACAGGCACCTCTGATTGATGTGATCTGCTCCACCAATGTAAAGAATCTGAGTATTATATTTGCCGGACCGGTTCCGCCAAATCCTGCAGAATTGCTGGGAAGCCGTCATTTTAAAGCGATGCTGGATTCCCTCAAAAAAGTATATGATTACATATTGATCGATACCCCGCCTCTGGGAAGCGTTATCGACAGCGCGATTATCGCGGAAGAATGTGATGGTGCGATGATCGTCATCGAATCCGGTGTGATCAGTTATCGGTTTGCACAGGACGTAAAGCAGCAGCTGGAAAAGAGTAACTGTCCGATCCTTGGTGTTGTTCTGAATAAAGTAGATATGTCCAGACAGGGCTACTACGGTAAATATTATGGCAAATACTATGGAAAATATGGAAAATACGGCAAGTATGGACATGAAGATTAAACAGAGGAAGGCGTGGAAAAAGAAATGAAAAAAGGTATCATAGCAATTATGGTGATTCTGTGTCTTGGACTGATGGGCTTTGTGGGTTTTATGAAGTTTTCGGAAGACAATACGCCGCCGGAGATCCAGTTCCAGGATAACGAGATCGTGTATACAGCAGGTGACAGCTATGACGGACTTCTGGACGGAGTGACAGCGACAGATAATAAAGATGGTGATGTGACAGAAAGCCTGGTAGTTGAGAGCGTATATCCCAACGAAGACGGACAGACTGCTACGATTGTATATGTTGCAAGAGACTCCCGCAACAATGTGGGAAAAGCAAATAAAGTAGTAACGTATCGTGCGGCTGCAGATGACCAGGCAGCAACATCAGATGCCACAGAGAAAACGGCAACAGATGAGAGTGCAGATGCACAGCCTTCTGTAACACCGGAAGCGACAGATACGCCAACTCCGACTCCGTCAGTGACACCGGATGCCGGATCTGACACGGAGAAGGCAAGCGCTGACACAACATCAGAAGAAGACAGTGAGGAAGATGATTCCACAGATAATCTTTCGGCGGAAGCTCCGAGGATCAAACTGTCAACAAACCGTGTGACGATCAAAAAAGGAGAGTCGATTAACCGTATCTCTTATGTGGAAAGTGTAACGGATGATAAGGACAGCAAAGAAACTCTGTACAAACGGATCGAGATTTCCGGAGACACATTCGATAAAGACACTCCAGGCACTTATGAGCAGACGTATTACATCGTTGATACGGACGGAAACCGTTCCAACGAAGCAAAACTGACAATCGTGGTTCAGTAACGGAACTGTTGCGATGCGACAGTACAAATGAGGAAAAATTATGAAAAAACATTCATCAAAGAAAAAAGCTCTGCTGATTGCTCTTGCAGTGATCGTAGTTCTGATCCTGGGTGCGGTCGGAGCTGTTTACGGAGTTACTCATGGATTCTATAGATCCAGTAATTACACATCAGATGAAGATGCGATGAAAGACTTTACAAACGTAGGGGAAGATACAACTGCTGAAGATGAAGTGAATCCGGAAGATGCAACCGGAGAAATTTTATCGGACGAAGAACAACAGGAATTGGATGCAAAACTGGCCGAGTTTGCCGATTCAGAACCGGTTACAAATGACGGAAATGTATATAACGTTTTGCTGGTAGGGGTTGACCGCCGTGACAAGTCCTGGGCAGGAAACTCAGACAGTATGATCCTGATGTCTCTGAATTATGAGAAAAAGCAGATCAGCATGATTTCTCTGATGCGTGATACCTATGTGAATATTCCCGGTATCGGTATGAGAAAACTGAATGCAGCCCATGCCAATGGTGCCGGTCCGCTGCTTCTGGAAACAGTGACACAGAACTACAAGGTTCAGGTGGATCGTTATGTATCTGTTGATTTTAACAGCATGATCGATATCATTGACAAGCTGGGTGGTGTGGAACTGACACTTTCCGATGATGAAGTGAGAGTTGCCAATAATTACATCACAGAGATGTGTAATCTGAGAAAGTTGGATCCAAACAGCTATTACTTTATAAAAGGTGGGACAAAGACCTGCTCCGGTATACAGGCAGTAGCCTATGCGCGTATCCGCTATGTCGGTAATGCCGATTATCAGCGTACCGAACGTCAGAGAACCGTTCTGACCAAGATGATGGAAAAGATCAAGGATATGAGCCTTTCGGAACTGTACAGTTTTGCTGAAGATGTTCTTCCGCTGGTAACTCATAACATCCCGGAAGATGAGATGTGGTCTCTGCTTGCGAAGTCTCCATCCCTGTTACAGTACAAACTGGTAAAAGACCGTATTCCATATGATAATATGTATAAAGTTATCTATGTGAAGAAACAGGATATGCTTGTTCCGGACTGGGAACAGACCATTGCAAAATTAAAAGAAACATTATATTAAAGATTAAAATCGGGTGGTATCAGAATCAGGAAAGATTCTGGTACCGCTTTTTTGCGTTGCATAACGAGTCAAAGCCCGTTCCGGTATGTTCCGAAAGAAATACAATGTTTTCCGGAAATTTTTGTTGCTATTTAAGAAAATGATGGTATAGTAGAAAAGAACGTTATTCCTGTGTGAAAACGCATCAACCATTTTGATAATATTTTTAAAAACTTGGAAACGATGATGGTGCTGACCATTTACAGGCGGCAACTATACGGAGGATCCATGAAATCTTATCCGAAGCTGTATGAATATGCAGATGTTATACAGCTGTCTGTTTGTATGTCTGTTTTTTCACAGGTATCTGATGTTCAGTTTTATTCCCAATATTCTATAATTTAATGAGCCGAGAGACAGGGAACGTATAGCTGTATTTTATGGTGGTATGCCGTTTCATCGGACGGAAGAGGAGAAAAAAGAAACTATGAACAACACACATGCATCACGGACACGGTATCTGGTGGAACTGGCACTGATGGTGACCATTATTTTCGTTATGGCATTTACCCCGCTGGGATATTTCCGGACACTTGGATTATCTATTACGTTTCTGACGGTACCGGTAGCAGTTGGGGCGATGATTCTCGGACCTTTGGGCGGTGCGATCTGCGGACTGGCATTCGGTATCACCAGTTTTATGCAGTGCTTCGGTATGGGTGCTTTCGGAACCATGTTATTCAGCATCAATCCGCTGGGAACCGCAGTAGTATGTATCGTTCCGAGACTCCTGGAAGGATGGATCACAGGACTGATTTTTAAAGCGGTCCGCGGAAAAATGAAAAATGGTGCCTATCTGGTGGCGAGTCTTGCCTGCCCGCTTTTGAACACGCTGTTTTTTATGAGTGCGCTTGTGCTGATTTTTTATCATACAGATTATATCCAGGGATTTGTGACATCTCTGGGAGTGAGTAACCCGTTTACCTTTGTCGTGGCATTCGTTGGTGTACAGGGACTGATCGAGGCGATCGTCTGCTTTATCCTGGCAGGAGCAATCTCAAGAGCACTGAGTGCGGCATTACACAGAATCTAAGCAATAATCTGAGGATACAAAAAAAGAACATTTTACATGATAAGAAGCATGCCGGAAGATTTCGGGAAGAAAGTCCGGCATGCTTCTTGTATCAGGATTTCTATTTATCAGGAGAGTGAGAGTAATGAAGGGAATACGTGAAATAGCAATAACGGATATGCCGGAGGTTTCCATCGGTAATGTCCAGAGTGACGAGGCAAAAACCGGTGTGACTGTACTTTTATTTGATAAGAAGGGTGCGGTTGTCGGAGTGGATATCAGTGGTGGAGGACCGGCATCCAGGGAAACTCCGCTGACTTCTCCGGTTACAGCGGATAACCCGATTAATGCGATCGTTTTATCCGGCGGATCCGCCTATGGATTGGCAGCAGCAGACGGTGTGATGCGTTGCCTGGAAGACCACGGAATCGGGTTTGAGACAGGCTATGCCAGGGTTCCGCTGGTGTGCCAGTCCTGTATCTATGACCTGGGTTACGGAAGTGCCACTGTCCGACCGGACAGTGCAATGGGATATGCGGCCTGCGAGAAAGCGCTGGCAGGCGGCAATCCTTCCTGCGGCAGTGTGGGCGCCGGAACCGGTGCTACAGTAGGTAAGATCTGTGGCATGGAGCGTGCGATGAAATCCGGTCTCGGTATGTATGCCGTAGAGCTGGGAGAACTTCGGATGGCAGCTGTTGTAGTGGTCAATGCACTGGGGGATATCTTTGATCCATCCACCGGAAAAAAGATCGCCGGACTTCTTACGGCAGATGGAACGTCTTTTGGTGACAGTTGCGAAGAACTCTGGAAGATGGGAAGGAGAGAGAATCTCTTTACCGGCAATACAACGATCGGAGCAGTGTTCACTAACGGAAAGTTCAATAAAGCACAGATGAACAAGATCGCATCCATGACCAGAAATGCCTATGCACGGTGCATCAACCCTGTAGGAACCATGGCAGACGGCGACAGTATCTACGCGGCATCCGCAGGAGATGTGGAAGCGGATCTGAATGTGGCGGGAACCCTGGCAGCATATGTGATGGAACGGGCGATTGTGGCAGCGATCCGGTAATATTCCACGAGGCATTTTTCGTGAGCGAAGGTCACAGAAAACCCGGGCCATATCGTACGAATCTATGCGATCAGCATAGATTCGGTGTATCGCGCAGCGTGATGTCTGGAACGGAGTAAACAGTAACACAGACGGGATATCATGCGGACATAAGACGCAGAGAACAGTTGACAACCTTCTATAAAACAGCGTATACTATATAAGAATATGGCGTTGCTGAGGTCTCTGATAAAGCCGGAGCCTGCAGCAGCGAAAACACGAGGGAGGAAATGAATATGAAAAAGAATAACAGTATCAAAACTGTGGTAGCCATCGGTATCGGCGCGGCTCTGTTCTTTGTGCTGGGACGTTTTGTGGCGATCCCGAGCCCGGTTCCGAACACCAACATCAGTCTTCAGTATGCAGTACTGGCTCTGCTGGCTGCCATGTACGGTCCGGTAGCCGGTGGTCTGATCGGTTTCATCGGTCATACACTGGTGGATCTGTCCTGGGGTGGAATCCCGTGGTGGAGCTGGGTGATCACATCTGCATTTGTCGGTGTGGTTATAGGAGCATTCGCCAGAAAGCTGAACGTTCAGGAAGGTGATTTTGGTAAAGCAAAAGCAGCAGTATTTGCAATCGCAAACGTAGTTGCTCATGTTATCGGATGGGTTGTAGTGGCTCCGGTACTGGATATTCTGATTTATGCTGAACCGGCAAAAAAAGTATTTGCACAGGGTGCATTTGCCGCAGTATCCAATACGATCACCGGTGTGGTAGTAGGTGGACTTCTGATCTTGGCTTACACAAAGACCATTGCCAAAAAAGGATCTCTGGATCAGGAATAAAATCAGTTGCTGATTACGAAAAAGCTTTCTCATAAAGTCTCAGAGGCTTGTGAAAAAGCTTTTTCTTTTGTAAATAGTAAGACGAGGTAGAGAAAAACGTGACAAACAAACAATCCCCTGTTATTTCATTCAAAAATTATTCCTTTCAGTATCGTGCCCAGAAACGACCGACTTTAACAAATATCAATCTGGATATCTATCCGGGTGAGAGAGTTCTGATCGCAGGTCCCTCCGGTTGCGGGAAAAGCACTCTGGCGGGCTGTATTAACGGACTGAATCCCTGTTCCAATCCGGGCGAAGCCACCGGCGAACTGATCATCGATGGGGTGGATGCCACAAAAAGCAGTATTTTTGAGCTTTCCGCTCATGTGGGAACGGTTCTGCAGGATCCGGACGGACAGTTTATCGGACTGACTGTAGGAGAGGATATCGCGTTTTCCCTGGAGAACAGCTGTATGCCCCAGGATGAGATGCATCAGATCACGCGAAAAGTAGCAGAACTGGTAAAAATCAATAACCATCTTGACTATGCACCCCATGAACTTTCCGGCGGACAAAAACAACGGGTCAGTCTTGCCGGTGTTATGGTGGATCAGGTGAAGATCCTGTTATTTGATGAACCGCTTGCCAATCTGGATCCGGCAACCGGAAAACAGACGATCGAGCTGATCGATGAGATCCAGAAAGAGACCGACACTACGGTAGTGATCATCGAACATCGTCTGGAAGATGTATTATGGAGAGATGTGGATCGGATCATCCTGGTCAGTGAAGGAAGGATCCTGGCAGATCTGCATCCGGATGAGCTTCTGGCAACGGATCTTCTTGCTGAAAATGGGATCCGGGAGCCACTGTATCTGACTGCGATGCGCTATGCCGGAATCACGCTGACACCGGAGAAAAAACCATCCCATGCAGACAGGGTTGCACTGCCGGAAGACGATGTAAAACAGTTAAAGCAGTGGTTCCAGTCGCGTATGGCAGGAAAGCAGGAGTCGGAGAGAGAGCCTCTTTTGGAAGTGAAAAACCTGAGTTTTGGATACACAAAAGGACAGCGGACGCTTCAGGATGTAAGCCTGACGATCCGAAAAGGAGAGATGGTCAGCATCGTAGGAAAGAACGGAGCCGGGAAATCAACATTTTCCAAACTGGTCTGTGGCTTCGAGGATCCGGATCAGGGAGAGATTCGCTTTGCAGGGAAGGATCTGCTGACAGAAAATATCCGTCACAGAGCAAAACATATCGGCTACGTGATGCAGAATCCAAACCAGATGATCTCTAAAACCATGATTTTTGACGAGGTGGCACTGAGCCTTCGCAATACAGGAATGGACGAGGCTGCGATCCGGGAGCGGGTGGAAGAGACACTGAAGATCTGTGGCCTGTATCCGTTCCGAAACTGGCCGATCTCAGCACTGAGTTTCGGACAGAAAAAACGTGTGACCATCGCCAGTGTTCTGGTACAGAATCCGGAATTGATCATTCTGGATGAGCCGACGGCGGGGCAGGATTTTCATCATTATACGGAGATTATGGAGTTCCTGCGAAAATTAAATGAAGAGGGTGTCACCGTTGTGATGATCACCCATGATATGCATCTGATGCTGGAATATACACCGCGGGCACTTGTCTTTGCGGACGGGCGGCTGATCGCTGATGACAGTGCGGCGGCAGTTTTATGTAATCGGGAATTAGTTGAGAGGGCGGCTCTGAAGGAAACCAGTTTATTCACTCTGGCAAACCGTGCAGGTATCACGCCGCCGGAAGCCTTTGTGGAATGTTTTATCGAAGAAGATCGGGAGGTGCGCAGCCATGGCCGCTAATACGGTATTAAATTATCTGCCAAGGGAAAGTGTAGTTCACAGACTCACCGGAACTACCAAGCTGGCATTTTTCCTGTTATTTACCTTCGCCAGCATGATCACCTACAACACCTGGGTGCTTCTGGGACTTTTGGCGGTGAGTATCTCAGCGTTCAAACTCAGCAAGATCCGCTTCAAAGAAGTCCGTTTTATGATGATTTTCATGCTTGTTTTTCTATTGTTGAATAATTTGTTCATCTTCCTGTTTGACCCGGATCAGGGAACAACACTGTATGGCACCCGGCATGTACTCTGCCATCTGTTCTGGAGGTATGATCTGACAGCGGAGCAGCTGTTTTATATGGTAAATATTTCCATCAAATACTTTGTGGCACTGCCGGTAGCGATCCTGTTTATCTCAGCGACCAATCCCAGTGAATTCGCTGCCAGTCTGAACAGCATCGGTATCTCCTACAAAGTAGGCTATTCCGTGGCCATCGCCCTGCGTTACATTCCGGACATCCAGCGAGACTACCACAGCATCAGCCAGGCACAGCAGGCGAGAGGTGTGGAACTTGGAAAAAAAGAACACTTTTTCGCAAGACTGAAAAACTCTGTCAACATCCTGCTGCCACTGATCCTTACAAGCCTGAACCGCATCGATACGATCTCGAATGCGATGGAACTGAGGGGATTCGGAAAACACAAAAAGAGGACCTGGTATACGAAACGGTCATTCGCAAGAAATGATTTTATTGTGCTGGGACTCGGAGTTGTGTTGCTGGGAGTGAGCCTGACGGTGACGATCTTATTTGGGAGATTTTACAATCCGTTTGTGTAAAGAACATAATTACAAAAATGCTATGATAACTGAAAGAGCATTACAGTCAGTTATCATAGCATTTTTATTTTGTATAAATGGTGACAAGAAATATCCAGATGTGAAACAGAAGTATAGATTTGAATTAATTTGTGAGCAGTAAAATTATAAAAGAAGTCGCTTAACTTTCCCTTAAGCGACTTCTCTGTTGCGTTGGATATCAATGATTGGTTCGGTGGACTAATCTTGATTTATCCCGATATCTCTTAAAACATTATCAATTTTATCATTTTTCATTATAATGGTCAAGTTAGTGCTTTTATTTTTAAATAATCTATTCATAAAATTTTCACGTAATTACGTTTTGTTTTTCGCCAATAGTGACAAAAAGCAGTATAAGCCGTCAAAATCATCGTCATTTCTGTCTTGCTTTTGTATTATAATCTGAGCAAAAAGGAGTAGACACAGATGGCCAGAAAAGGAGAAAACATTTATAAGCGAAAAGATGGCAGGTGGGAGGCACGATATGAAAAAGGCAGAAATTCCAAGGGACAGATTATCTACGGCTCTTTGTATGGAAAATCATATCGGGAAGTGAGGGAGAAGAAAATCAATAGTATCGTAAAACTTCCTGTAGCAAAGACCATTTCGCCGTCAGAATCTATGAATATCTGCGATGTCAGCACCAGGTGGCTGGAATCGATCCGGCACACGGTAAAAGAAAGCACATACAGCTGTTACCTGACACTGATTCAGAAACACATTCTTACTTATTTTAACAATAGTTCAATGATCACATCCGAACATATCCAGCAATTCATTAATTACAAAATCACAAATGATCTCTCTCCAACCAGTGTGAGGAATATTGTGGTTTTGCTGGAACGTATCCTTCGCTATGGAGAAGACGAAAACCTGCTGCCGGTTACCAAGCGTTCTTTCACTTTTCCGAAAAGTTCCTTCTATATAAATGATACTCTGGATGTAAGTCAATTATCCATTCTTGCAAGGTATCTTTATCTGGAGGGAGATGCATTTTCTGTTGGACTTTTGCTTTGCATGCACACCGGCATCCGGATCGGAGAACTGTGTGGTCTGAAAGGGGGAGATTTTAACTTTACTAACGAAACCTTTGAGATTCACCGCACGATTTCAAGGATTCGAAACACCGAATCTACTCCGGATCATCAAGATGCCAAAACAAAAGTAATAATCGGCACACCCAAATCTACGTCCTCTCTTCGAACAATTCCCGTTCCCCGTCACCTACTGTCACTTCTGAAACGTCAACAGCTGTCCCCTGACGAATATCTTATGACCGGTACAATCCACTATACCGAACCACGCAACGTCCAGCGAAGATTCAAAAATATCCTGAAAAAATGCGATCTCCCTCCAGTGACTTTTCATTCTTTACGTCACAGTTTCGCAACCAGATGTATCGAAAAAGGTGCTGACAGTAAAGCACTTTCAGAGATTCTGGGACATTCATCTGTAAAAATCACACTGGATATTTATGTCCACAGTAACATGGAGCAAAAAAGAGAATACATCAACCAGCTGACGATCTGACACTCATTCGCCGTCAAAATCATCGTCAAAAAAAGGTCTTTCCCACTAAATCTATGGGGGAAAGACCTTTTTTGTCGCTTAAGGGAAAGTTAAGCGACATTTCAGAATGCAAAAAACAACACGGAAGGATCGATCAGCATGGGAACCAAGCAAGGATACGCCATTACAACCTGGCGACTGCGATTACGGTGCAAACATCCGGAATGGTTGGAGACAACACAGAACTTTTATAACGAGATACAGAAGTTCTACTACGACCTCTATCTGGAACGCCCCGAACTCTGGAATGAAAATTCGCAGAATGCCCTGCGCGGTCTGGAGACACTGAGCATCCCGGGACGGACCCGGAAACAGGTGGAATATCCCCTTCCCTGGGACAATGCCCTGCTGTATTTTCGCCGATCCGCAGCCAATGCAGCGATTGCAGCTGCAAAAAGCTACCTGACAAGAACTGTCGGTGGATACGCCGGTAAGACCGAAACCTTTCATTCGGCGGTCACCTACTATAAAGGAATGTACCGGGAACTGACCAGCCATGGTGTGGAACTGCGTGTGTGGACTGGTGACGAATGGCACTGGATGCACTGCCGCCTGTACGGAAAAGAGTTTCCTGAAGACGGACAGCTGATGTCGCCCTCTGTGGTGTACGAACATCCCTACACGATGCTCCAGGTTCCGGTAAAAGAAGTGGTGCAGGATGCATCCGGGATCAAAGAACGTATCGCAGCAGAAAGAAATGTCTGCGGTGTCCAGTTTGGAACGAAAGATGTATTTGCCGTGGCAAGTGTCCTGACAGCTGACGGAAAAGAGGCAGCAGTCCGCTACTTCAAAGGTGGAAATCGCTACACCGATCAGTGCCGGAGAGTCGTGGAACATATCGACAAATCCCACGCTTCCCACGGAGAAAATGGCAAAGGACCGGTGAATCAGCGTTACTGGATGCAGATCAAGCACCTGAACAGCCACTACGCCCACCAGATCAGCCGGGAAATCGTGGAATATTGCAAGGCACACGAAGTGGGAATCATCGCATTTCCCAAATATGCCGAATCTTATGAAAAACATGTGAAAAAAGCCTCCGGCAATTACAGCACCCTTCATCTGAGCACTAGAATCAGGGAATACCTTACGTATAAAGCGTGGCAATCCGGCATCCTGGTTATCGATATTAATGCAAAAGGATTACATGAAATCTGCGCTGTCTGCGGAGCAAATATCGTGTCTGTCGATAAAAAAACACAGGAATGCACCTGCGAAGCCGGACACAAAACCAACAGGTATCTGAACATCGCAAGAAATACAGCAAAAAGATGCCTGGCGCAGTTTCAGAAAAAATAGAAAGCAAGTGAAACTGCAGGATAAGAAAATGGAAAACATACGGTCTACTCCGTTGTTTTATAAATGCGAAAGCAAAAAGTGGGAGCCGGTTTACCGGCCGGCTCTTACAGGCTGAACACCGCCTGGTTACGTCGGAAGAAGAAGTGACGAAGAATTCCTGCCTGAAAAACGGAGAGATCCGGGAAAAAGGTGGGAGAGGGTGTTTGAAGTTATAACAAATAATCAAGAAATTAAGTAAAAGAAAGAATTGGTCAGAAACAGTATGGAGAAGAAACTTTCGGTGGCAATGTTTGGACAGAAAAGACTCAGCCGGGAAGGTGGTGTAGAAATCGTTGTAAAAGAACTATGCACCCGAATGGTAAAGGCCGGTCACAAAGTCACCTGTTACAACAGATCTGGTCACCATGTCAGCGGAGCGGAATATGACAGAAAAACAGAATATACAGGGATTCGCCAGCGATTCGTTCCAACGATAGAAAAGAAAGGACTGGCAGCAGTAAGTTCTTCTTTTTTGCAGCTCTTTGCAGTGCATTTGGAAGATATGATGTGGTACACATCCACGCAGAGGGACCGGCATTTTTTTGCTGGATTCCGAAAATGTATACAGCTTGTTGTTGTGCAATGAAGTGAGTTGAGGAGCAAAAGAATAAAAAAATCTTGGGATGAAGGAGATCAGAGGACATGAAAGTATGTTTAGTTGGTTC